>JAESGG010000053.1_pt1 | contig 43705 bp, 44 predicted proteins | sample 9266231 | NCBI WGS metagenome assembly JAESGG01 (sample SAMN14515337, study PRJNA621664) | algae metagenome | isolation source: Aphanocapsa sp. GSE-SYN-MK-11-07L and co-occurring heterotrophs from wet... | place: USA: Grand Staircase Escalante National Monument, Utah | collected 2006-04-16 | reverse complement strand
GTCTACTCCCTAACTTATCTCCCAAAAAATATATACATGACACTCAAATCCGGCCCCTAGACAAGATTATTTACTAAAGTGCCTGTTTTTTCGTAATGTTTTGTTACCTCAAAAGAGCCGCACCCAACTCTATTTATGGACATAAGTGGGATACTGACGCACGCAGCCATCAGGTGATGAAAGCCGTGCTGATGAACTCAGCCGACAAGAAAGAAGGCATTCTGGGCATGAAGAAAACCATTCTAAATAGCGATCCGAAAGTGGAGCTAGACTGGCTGCATTCTGATGCTTTCCGGCAACAAGAGATTCCCCTTGATAAAGAGATGGGAACGGGTCAACTCAACGCTAGCCGTGCCTTTACGCAATTTAAGCCAGGTGAGTGGGGGCCCGCAGACTTCGTGCGTCAAAGTGAAGCTACAAGAGTTCCCTTAATTGGATGGGACTCCTCGTTTATGTTTGGTGACGGACTCACTAACAAATATACCTTCGGCCAAGCCCTGAAAAAAGGCAGCTATATTTCCATGACCCTAGCTTGGGATCGAAAAGTTGACCTGCAAGATTTCGGCACTGACGGTAAGGCAGGAACTAACGATAAAGATAAAAGTGAAGGCAACGGTAAATTTGACCTCAACGAGAGCTTTAAGTCTTTCGATCTGACCAATTTGGATCTGTTCTTATTACCCAAAGGGGCGAAAGACGCATTAAAGCCTATTGATGCCTCAATTAGTACAGTGGACAGCGTCGAGCACATTTTCTTCAAAATTCCTGAAGAAAAAGAATACGAATTTTGGGTACAGCAAAAAGATACCCCTGATCGCGTCCAATCCTACGGGCTTGCCTGGTGGGCAGAAGGCTTTACCAAAATTAGCTTTTCTGCTCCCAACTATAAAGTCAATGAAAATGGCACGGTGGTTGGTTCAGAAATTACCCTTCTCCGCACAGGCGACACAAGCGGCACATCTACGGTCAATGTTGCGTTTGCCGACGGTACGGCCACTGGCGGTGCTGATTATAGCAACAGTACGCAAACCATCACTTTTGCTGCCAATCAGACCCGTGCCACAGTCACTGTTCCCATCAGCGACGATCGCTTGGTAGAAAACACCGAAAATCTGACTCTGAAATTGATCAATCCTAGTCAAGGAACCGAGATTGGCAACCAAAGTACGGCTACTTTAGACATTCTTGATAATGATACGCTCACGGGCGGCGATCCTGGTGACACCCTCATCGGTGGCAACCCTAATGACACTCTAATTGGTGGCAATCCTGGAGATACGCTTAGGGGCGGCAATCCTGGTGACACCCTGATCGGCGGATACCCAAATGACACTCTTGTTGGTGGCTATCCCAGCGACACGATCGTTGGCGGTAATCGCAATGATACGCTTGTCGGTGGTACTCCTAGGGACACCCTCGTCGGCGGTGATGTCAATGTTAATGACACTCTGACGGGTAGCGATCCTAATGACACGATCGCGGGCCGCGATCACAACGATACCCTCACGGGAGGCGACCTGAATGACACCCTGATCGGCACTAATCTTAGTGACACGCTTACAGGTGTTGACAGTAATGATACCCTCACGGGTGTTGACAGCAGCGATGTCCTGACGGGCAGCGACCCCGATGATACGCTGATCAGCGGCGGTAGCAGGGATACCTTAGCGGCAGGCGATCGCGCCATATTGACTAGCAGTAAAGCTAGCAATCCTCTAAACTCTAGCTCTGCTCAAGACACTTTCCGCTCTAACGGCAGTGATGGAGTTAATACTGTCAACCTGTCTGCAACTGGTGTAGGCAGCAATTTCGCCCCCTTTGAGGAGACTCAGTTCTTGAATCTTGCTCCGATTGGGGGATTGCCAAGCCCAACCTAGAGGAAAAAAGGATGTCCTAAGATTAAACCTACAGAAGACGGACCTTGCCCTAAAAAAGTGGACAGTTTTTTAGGGCAAGGTCATACCAATTCTGGACGGCACTTAAAAGTGCTTGTGGCGCGTTTCATCCCACGATTAGAAACCGTAGGCTTTCACGCTACCGCGCTATTCTGTAAGCTGTGTGCAGTCAGAGGAGCAGTGAACAGTGGAATCAAAGTTCTTGCTTCACAAGCCAGTCAGTTACGGAAGCTCCCTTGCAAACTCCGTCTTATTGATAATGCTTTTACTTCATATCATCGCAGGGGCGATCGCAGCGATTTCGGCTATTGTAGCCTTCACAGCGCGAAAGGGCAGCAAATCCCACGGACGCTCCGGACGCTGTTTCGCTGGGTCGATGGTCACCGTGGCGCTCACCGGTATCGGGCTCGACGTGGTTCGACTCTGCTTTTTCGTGAAAGAAAACCATACGAAATACGCGGGTTACACCATGCCTAGCACCTATCCGGCACGCCTAGGCTTCTTGTTTGTGGGTCTCTGCATTCTCTACATTTTACGAGAGGTCACACCGCCGCGCGTATTCCGTCGGCAGTCCAGGGAGACGGCTGTGACAATAGTGCCCAGCCTGCTTGTTGCGACCGGACTAGTACTCACGGTCATCATCACTTTGCGGCTCAATCCGTGGACTGGTGCGCTGTGGATGATCTGGACTTTCGTCCTGATTGTTATCGTCATGGTGCGAACAACTTCGTCCTCGGAAAATAACTGGGCGACGGATGTGGTGCGACATCGGATTGGCATGAGCTGCTTGGCAGCATTCAGTTGGTGGGGCGCGGTTCAGGGGTTTGGTCCAGCGATCGCTATTGCGCTCAAGGGCGACGATCCATCTACCAGCGCCTACCTGGGCAACCAGCCTGGTTCGTTTTCACCAGCGTTTTTTCTCTTCCTCGTTGGCTGGGCACCGTTCTTTGTCCTCGCAGCATATCTGATCCGCCGCTTCACCAAGCTGCATCACACCTAAAGCCAGACGGGCGTGGTTCGAGTTGGCACTTCAATTGACTCCTTGCCGCCGAGGTCAAAGGCTTGATGAACGGCGCGGAGGGCGTCAATCCCTTGGGCTTCGGCGACGACGCAACTGACGCGGATTTCGGATGTGGCGATCATTTTGATGTTGATTTGCTGCTGGGCGAGGGCGGCAAACATGCGAGCAGCAATGCCGGGTTGCCCAATCATGCCGACGCCAACAATGCTGACCTTGGCGATCGCCGGATCAACCACCACTTCACCACAGCCTAAATCGGGAGCCGATTTTTCCAGCACAACTTGGGCCGCTTCCGCGTCCATTTGGGCGACCGTGAAGGCAATATCGCGGGTAATTACGCCCTGAACTGGGCGCGATCGCTGGGATTGAATAATCATATCGACGCTGATGTTGGCATCCGCCAGAATTTGAAAGATTTTGGCGGCCATCCCCGGCAAATCGGGAACATGACGAATCCCCAATTGAGCCTGCTTGAGGTCGAGCGCTACCCCCCGAACCGGCGGTAATGTCGTCATTGGCTCAGTCGCCACCACAGAGTTATCCACCTCGAACACCTGACACAAGCTGGCGATCGCCCGGTCGCAGTCTGCCGCCGCGATCGTGCAGCTCACATTCACCTCTGAGGTGGAAATCGTTTGCAGGTTAATCCCAGCCGCTGCCAGGGTTGAGAACATTTGGGCTGCTACGCCGGGGCGACCAATCATGCCTGCCCCGACAATGCTAATTTTGGCCACCTGGGGGTCAATAAACACTTCTGGAGCCTCACTGCCGATTGTGCTAGCTAGGCTTGGCCCAAAGGCGATCGCCACGGCTTGGGCTGGCGTTAGACAAGATTTTTCTAGCGTAAAAGCAATGTCGTTCGTGTTGCCTTCGTGGATTGACTGAATAATCAAGTCAATGTCTAAGTGCTGCTGAGCCAGTTCCCCAAACAGTTGGGCGGCAATCCCAGGTCGATCGGCCACCCGCAGCAGTGCCACTTTGGCCTGATTGGTGGCAAACTGCACCCCATCCACCGGACGGCCCAGCTCTAGGTTTTGCAGCGGGCGGGGCTGGAGCAGCGGCGACACCACCCGTGTTCCCGAATCATCTGTCCAACTGGAGCGCACCACCATCTGAACGCCATAGTTGCGGGCAATTTCGACTGCCCGTGGATGCAGCACCTTTGCCCCCAGGCTGGCTAACTCCAGCATTTCATCGCAGGTAATTTGATCCATCAACTGAGCCTCTGGCACCAAGCGCGGATCGGTGGTCAGAATCCCTGGCACGTCGGTATAGATTTCGCACAAATCAGCCCGCAGCGCCGCTGCCAAGGCCACGGCTGAGGTGTCTGACCCGCCTCGCCCCAGGGTTGTGACTTCCATGTCGTCAGTACTGCTGACGCCTTGGAACCCGGCTACAACTACCACTTTGCCTTCGGTCAGATGGCGCTCGATTCGTTCGGTGTCAATCTGCAAAATCCGGGCCCGGGTGTGGGCCGGCTCAGTCAAAATCCCCACCTGAGCGCCCGTCAGCGAAATCGCAGGCTGACCGATCGCTTGCAGGGCCATACTCAGGAGGGCGATCGTCACCTGCTCGCCGGTCGAGAGCAGCATGTCCATCTCGCGCTGGCTGGGGCTGTTCGCTACTTCATAGGCTAATTTCAGAAGCGAATCTGTGGTTTTACCCATGGCCGAAACAACTACCACCAGGGAATTTCCGGCTTTGGCCGTTTGGATTACCCGCGCCGCCACGGCTTGAATCCGCTCTGCCGACCCAACGGAAGTGCCTCCGTATTTCTGAACAATCAGCCCCATTGTTTTGACCTGTTTACTGTTGTGACTGGCTAGAGCCAAACTCCGTTAAGACATTGCTAACCCTTCTCTACAATATGGGAATTCGCGATCGCTGTTTGCTATGCACAAATTGGCGGCTAATCTGGCTCAACTCAGATTGACTGAGATCGTCACTCCGGTTTCTAAAACGGCTCCAGGTGCCAAATGAGTCAGGTCTTCACCGCTGTTGAGGGCGTTGCGGGGGGCGCTCCACGGCTCTAAACAGTAGTAGTCTTTGCCTTGCACCGTCCAAAACACCAGCGTTGAATAGAGGGCGTCAAACGCTAGGGTAATGGTTCGTCTACCTTCCTTGGCGATGGCTTGCTGAGCCATTAAGGGACGAAAGGCAATGTCTAGCTCCGGCTGCTGCCAGTCAAAACTGCCGTCAAAGGGCAAAGTTGCTTTACTGATCTGATCCAGCATTTGGGCAGCAGGAATTTCAAACTCAAGTTGAGTTTTGTCCTGAACCGCAAAGTAAGGGTGAAATCCGACTGAGAATGGCATCCCCATTGCACCCAGATTGGCAATCCGCTGCTGGATGATCAGCCGATCGGCTGTCACTTGGTAGGTAAACTGCAATTCAAATTCAAATGGGTATTGGCTTAAGGTGAAAGCACTGCTGGTCAAGCTGAGGGCGATCGTGTCGGCAGTTTGAGACTGCACCTGCCAGGGTAAATCGCGGGCAAACCCGTGCTGCTTCAAGACATAGGTGCCACCGCCAGAGCTGAATAAATTCTCTGGTAAATTGCCGCAAATCGGAAACAGAATTGGAATGCCGCCCCGCACACTTAAACCCGGGTTGGCAAACCGTTCCGCATCTAGATACAAAATGTCTTGTCCTTGCACTCGCCAACGGGTAATGATGCCACCTCGCTCTGGCACCACCTCTAGCTGCGCTGTCCCAGATGGGTCTTGGAGGGAATAAATTTGAGACACAATCGATTCTCCTGCGGTTGGCGGTTAATCAGGTAATATTCAATCTTCGCTGACATCACTAATTTAAGACCGCCACAGCCACAGATTTCAAGAAAGGTTGGAAACCTCTCAATAATGACGAGGCGTATAAACCCAAGCTCGATCGCGCTGCTGAATGATCCGAGTTTTACCCGATCCAACCAGGACTAAGGTTCGCATATCTACCTCGTTCGCAGATAGCTGACTCAGCGATCGCACAACCACTGACTCCCCTGCTCGACCTAGATTGCGAGCTAGGACGACAGGCGTATCTGGCGATCGCACTGCGAGTAACAGCTCACGCGCTTTGTCTAATTGCCAAGTCCGCTGTTGGGAAACCGGATTATAGAAAGCAATCACAAAGTCAGCCGCAGCGGCGGCGGTGATCCGTTCGGCGATCGCTGACCAGGGTTTCAGAATATCTGAGAGAGAAATCACGCAAAAGTCATGCCCGATCGGCGCACCGATCCGGGCCGCGGCGGCTTGGAGGGCAGAAATACCTGGTGCAACTTGAATTGCAATCTGCTGCCAGGCTGGTTTTGCGTCTTGCTCTAGAGCTTCAAATACGGCCGCCGCCATCGCATAAATGCCGGGGTCGCCGGAGGAAACCACCGCCACAAATCGTCCTGCTGCGGCCAAGTTGAGGGCCAATCTGGCGCGGTCTAACTCCTGGCGATTATCTGAATCATGCCGCTGTTGGTGGGTTCGCAGCGGTTCGATTAAGTTCAAGTAAGTGCTGTAGCCCACCCAGTCGGTGGCTGAGTGCAATAACTGTTTTACTTCTGGAGACATCCACTCGGCGCTGCCGGGGCCAGTCCCGACAATTGCCAATCGCCCTTGGGGGCGGCCAACTGTGTTGGCATCCAGCGGTCGCAGCGCAACTGCGATCGCGCAATCCTGATCTTGAACCACGAGTTGGCTGGCAGCACCGGCCGCCGCGATCGCAATTGTCTCGGCTCTCTCGGCAGCTTGTCCGACAAAACTTGGCTCAAAAAAGCGGGCCGGCACGTTAAAGGCTTCAGCGATCGCTTGAATGCCTGAATGTCCGGCATGGCTGGCTAACCCAAATACCCCAGCGATCGCGGCGGGTGCCAGTTCAGCCTTAGTTAGGATTTGCTGGAGATGGGCGATCGCGGTTACGGGGTCAGGGCTAATCGTGCTGCTGATCCCAATCGCCAAGGTGGTTGGATAGTAAACCAAACAATCTTCAGCCGGCGTGACTGCCCGTTCTGTCACCTGGAGGGTTAATTGACCGTCGGCGGCGATCGGCAGCTTGCTATCTGCTAGCCAAGGCGCATTGCCCAGCAGTTTGACCGTTGCTCCAGCCAGCAAGTCTGAGATAAATGTCTTGGCAGCACCGGGATTGGCTAAACAGTAGCCGGGTGGTGGCGACAGCAAGGCGGTGCGGAAACGCAAATCGCCTGTAGTCGTAATGGCTGCTTGTACCTCTAGGGCGGCGGCAATCTGACGGGCTAAGTCATTCACGCCATGCAGTCCGCCCAAGAGGGGCACAACCGCACTGCCGTCTTCAGCGATCGCAATCACTGGCGGCTCTTGCCGCTTATCGGTGAGGAGGGGAGCCAGCGTCCGGATCAGAATCCCAGCCGCGCAAATGCCAATAATTGGCCGGGCTTGGGTGAATAGCGATCGCAGCGTTTCACCAAAGTTAGCAAAACTAACGTCAACGTCGATCGTGCGCCGATCCAGACCATACAGCGTTGCATTCGTTAATCCGGTCTGAATGCGTTTCCCTAAAACGACACTGTTTTGACCTAAAACAATGATGGCAGGCGTATTCACAAACTCAAACAGAAAAAGATAACTCCCAAAGGGTCAAATCTGATCCGCCTCAAAATCATCGAAAATTGTGGGTGGAAACCCCGTCCTTTAGCGCAGACGTTCGGCGAGCGCTCAGTCGAGCCGCGGAGGACGGCTTTGCTTTGCTGTTTGCTGGTATAGTTTGAGTGGTCAACGACCCACCCGCGACGATGGAGACATAAACCCTAACACCAAAGTTTGCAATTGCTTGCAACGGGGAAGAAAAATCGGTAGACCGGGAAAAGAGAACGGGGCAATGGGTAAAGCTATCCCTAGAATCAACAGACAACATAGATATTTCCTTGTAAGTATCGACACATCAGAACCGCTGGGCTAGCGGGGTTAGTCTGTGGAGCGAACATAAGACCAAATCTCCTTGGGGGAAGCGGCAGTTGCAATGAAGCAGAAACTCAAATCGTGAGGTTTGGGAATCACCGTTCCTTTGGGTCGGTGAGGATGTCAATCGATCCCCCTTGTATCTTAAAGGTAGAGCGGCAGACCGATCGCTCCCCGGTTGAAAAAACCGAGATTTAGTCTAGGTCGCCGTTCGCTCATTCTTCAAAAACTTGAAAAATCGCCAGGGTCTATGTCCTTCGGACACGCTTCGCGAGATGGGAATTTAGGGGGCAACTGCGTAAGTCCTATTGGGTATGCGTAGGGAAAATTATTGGACTAAACTAATACTTTAGTCCTCTGGCAATTGTGCATCTTGCTGATTGAAATTTGTCAGTCTGGAATGGAAGAAAATGGAAGCTGAACAAGGGGTCGATCGCAGTCGATTAAGAGGGAGTTTGAAAAGTATTTTTATCGCACCGCTATCGCACCGCTATCGCACCGCTATCGCACCGCTATCGCTAAAAAAAAGGGGGGAAATAATCTCAAAGTCCCCCTTTTTAAGGGGAGCCACTGCGTATCCCTGGCGGGACGCTTCGCGAGGTGGCGGCTGTGCCGACTTGAAGCAAGTGGCGTGGATTTAGGAGGATCAAGGATTTGCAAGCAGAGCAAATTTGACTCTTTAAACACCCGTTGCAGCAGTATTGCTCTCAAGACGATCGAGCTAATCTTTACGAAGCGGTATTTATTCCTATGACTTCTTCCCCTGCCAATCCAGAAGATTCATCTGATCTGATTGCCTCGGAAGCGATCGCTCCAGAGCAGCTTGCCAAGACCGATGCGCCGTTTCCAGTCGTCGGCATTGCTGCTTCCGCCGGGGGTTTAGAAGCTTTTACAGAACTGATTCGTCACTTGCCGATCGACACGGGCATGGCCTTTGTGCTGATTCAGCATTTGTCCCCTGATCGTGAAAGCTTACTGACCGAAATCTTAAGCAGATTAACCGCAATGCCGGTGCGGCAGGTGCAAGACCTAATGAGCGTCGAGCCAAACGAGATTTACGTGATTCCGCCTAACACCCAGATGACGCTGGCCGACGGAATGCTCCATTTGGCTCCCCGCCAGAAAATCCTGGGAAAATACATGCCGGGGGATGCGTTTTTTGAGTCATTGGCAATTGATCGCGGCAACAAAGCGATCGCGGTTGTTTTATCCGGCTCGGATGGAGATGGTGCTCAGGGCTTAAAAGCGATCAAGGTGGCTGGAGGAGTCAGCTTTGCTCAGTGCGAAGCAACCGCAAAATTTGACAGTATGCCGAATACTGCTGTTGCCACCGGCAACGTAGATTTTGTCCTGCCGCCGGAGGCAATTGCTGTCGAACTAACCCACCTCAGTCGCAGTCCCTTTCTTGCCGATTCAGTGCCGCTTCAGGTCGTGCAGCTACCTGAACCCGGTGATGCTTTGACGACGATTTTCGCGCTGCTGCGAACCAGCACGGGGGTTGACTTTACCCTCTATAAACCGACGACGCTTGATCGCCGGATGCAGCGCCGGATGCTGTTGTACAAGCTCGAAAGCCTCGAAGACTACGCTCAGTACCTGCAAGGGTACCCAGATGAAGTCCAAGCCCTGTACGAAGAAATTTTGATCCATGTCACCAGTTTCTTTCGTGACCCTGAAACCTTTGAACAACTGAGCGCACAGGTTTTTCCAACCATTAGCCAAAATAAATCCGCAGAGGCTCCGATTCGGATTTGGGTGGCCGGCTGTTCGACTGGCGAAGAAGTTTACTCGATCGCCATTTGCCTGTTGGAGTTTTTTAGCGATCGGGCTAGTATTCCGCCGATTCAAATTTTTGCCACCGACATCAGCGAAGCCGCGATCAGCCGGGCCAGATCAGGGTTCTACCTAGAAAGCCAGATGGAAGCGGTTTCGCCGGAGCGCTGCCACCGCTTTTTTGTTCCTTTAGCAGGTGGAGGATATCAAATTAGCAGTGCGATTCGTGAACTGTGTGTGTTTGCTCGGCATAACTTAGGCGGCGATCCGCCGTTCTCGAATCTTGACCTGATTAGCTGTCGCAACGTGCTGATCTACCTGTCAGATTCTTTGCAGGAGCGGATCATGGCTCTGTTTCACTACAGTCTCAACCTAAATGGCTTTCTGGTTTTGGGGACTTCAGAAAGCGTCAAAGCTGCTTCAAGCTTGTTTACCGCCGTCAATGAATCCGCCAAAATTTACGCTCGAAATCTGACTTTCGCTCGTCCGCTCTTTTCGTTCACGACTAACCCTTACCCGGTTGTCAACCTGGACAGTCAGCAGCGCCCGACCAAAACAATCACCCATACTTTTGATTTAGGGCAAGAAGTTGACCAGTTGATTGCAAATCGCTATGCGCCCGTGTCGGTCGTGATCGATGACCAGATGCATATTCTCCACCTGCGCGGAGATACCGATCGCTATTTAAAGCTGCCGTCTGGAACCACTGATCTAAATGTGCTGCTGATGGTGCGGGAAGGATGGGCGATCGCCCTGCGGACAGCGATTTATCAAGCCCAAACTCAAAACATTTCGGTTCGACAAGAGCAAATTGAGCTTGCCTCCGATCAGCAATCAACCTGTCTCAATCTGGAAGTGATTCCTTTTAAGCCTGCTTTCTCGAACACGCTCTATTTTCTGGTCATTTTTGAAACCGTTGTACGCCCAGTTACTGCATCCCCCTTAGCTGAACGCCGAGATCCGGCAGACTTAGAGTCTGAAATTATCCAACTCCGGCAGGCGCTGGCAGCCGCAACCCAGCGAGAACTTTCGGCACAAGCCCATCTGCAAGCGGTGATTCAGGAACAAAATTACCTGAATCAAAACCTGCGCGTGGCCAACGAAGAAATTTTATCCAGCAACGAGGAGCTGCAAAGCACCAATGAAGAACTTCAAACCGCCAAAGAAGAGATTCAAGCCACCAACGAGGAACTTTCCACCACCAATGATGAGCTGCGGAGTCGCCATCTGCAACAAAACCGAGACAACAGTGACCTCAACAATTTTGTTGACAGCATCAGTGTGCCGATTTTGATGCTGACCAATGACTTAAGAATTCGTCGCTTTACCCCGGCAGCCCAGCGACTGTTTGACTTCATTCCGACCGATGTTGGACGACCGTTTAACCACCTGCGGGCTAATTTTGACGTTTCTAACTTAGAAGCGATGGTATTAGAAGTGCTGGAGACGCTGAATACAAGAGAGCAAGAAGTTCAAACCCAAGCTGGCTATTGGTATGCTCTGCGGATTCGGCCTTATCGCACCACCGAAAATCAAATTGACGGGGTAACAATGGTGTTCCTCGACATTGACGCGCTCAAACGCCACGCCGCGATCGTCGAGTCTGCTCGAAACTACGCCGAAACGATTGTCGAGACGGTGCAAATTCCGCTCGTGGTGCTGAATGATGATCTGCGGGTGATCACGGTCAATCAATCTTTCTATGCCATGTTTCAGGTTTCTGAGTCAGAAACCCTGCAATCGTCTTGGTTTGAGCTTGGCGACGGCCAGTGGAATCTCCCCCAACTGCGATCGTTTCTGGGCGAAATTTTAGCAAACGATGCCCAACCGCAAAATTTTGAAATCGAGTCTGTTTTTGAGCGGATTGGCCAAAAAACCCTGCTGTTAAATGCCTGCAAGCTGCGAGGAGAAGATAATGCGACCATGATTCTGCTGGCGATTGAAGACATTACTGCGCGCAAGCAGTTTGAAACGGAGCGATCGCTGCTCCTCACCCAAGAGCAAACCGCTCGTCAGTCAGCCGAAACGGCCAACCGGATCAAAGATGAATTCCTCTCAAACCTGTCCCATGAACTCCGAAATCCGCTCAACACAATGCTCGGTTGGGCAAGTATGCTTCGTCATCGCACCCTTGAGCAAGCGACAACAACCCATGCCGTAGAAGTAATTGAGCGGAGTGCAAGAGCGCAGCTCCGCCTGATTGAAGATATTCTAGATGTTTCCAGCCTTACAAACGGCAAGCTTCGCCTCAACACCTGTTTGGTTGATCTCCAGTTGGTGATTCAAGCCGCAATTGAAACGGTGCAACTATCAGCCGCAGCCAAACAGATCGAAATTGTGTTCCAGCCCAAGTCTGAAGTTGTGGTGGGTGATCCTGATCGGCTCCAGCAAGTTTTCTGGAATTTGTTGTCGAATGCAATTAAATTTACCCCAGCCGGCAGACAGATTGAAGTCAGGCTAGAGTCCTTGCCAGCACAGGCTCAGATCCAAGTTACCGATACCGGACAAGGCATTTCAGCCGATTTGCTGCCCTACATTTTTGATCGCTTTCGCCAAGGCGATTCCAGCTCCAGTAAACCGACAGCCGGCTTAGGGCTAGGGTTGGCGATCGTCCGGTATTTGGTTGAACTGCACGGCGGCACAGTTCAAGCCGAGAGTCTGGGGGAAGGACAAGGAGCAACCCTCACCGTCAGGTTGCCCCTGCCAGATCTAGCTCAGGAGCTGACCCCATCTAGCGATTTAGAGCCAACTCCCTTAGCAGTGACTTCTGAAGGTTCAGACGATCCCGTGCTGTCAGGCTTGCGGATCTTAGTCGTGGATGACGAAGTTGATATCTGTGAGCTATTTGAGTTTGTGCTGAACAGCTATGGGGCGGAAGTGCTGACAGTAACCTCTGCCAGACAAGCCCTATCCGCTCTGAACGCCAACCCAAATCAATACGACGCGCTGATTTGCGATCTTGGGATGCCAGAAGCAGATGGTTACTGGTTGATCCAGCAAGTCCGACAATTAGAGCCAGAAGCTGGAGGGCAAATTCCAGCCGTTGCCTTGACTGCCTATACTAGCAGCGCCGAGATCCAACTGGCCCTTGAGGCTGGGTTTCAAATTCATGTTGCTAAACCCGTTGACCCCCTTCAACTAGCATCACTCGTGGTAGATCTCGTTAGGCGTTAGACCTGCCCAAATTCAATCTTCTAGACATAAAAACCTATTGTTGTGCATATAATATATGCATGGAAGCGGAATATGATTTTAGTCAAGCCAAGCGGGGTGCTGTCATTCCTCAAACAGGTAAAACTCGCATCACAATTTATATTGATAATGATGTGTTAGAAACCTTCCGAGAACGAAGTGACTCTGCTGGTAAAGGTTATCAAACTATGATAAATGAGGCTTTGCGGCAGTATCTAGAAAAGGTGAAGCAACCCCTAGATGAAGAAACACTGCGCCGAGTTATTCAAGAGGAACTGCGTGCAGTCAGATAATTGAGTTTTCATCGGTCTTCCTGCATTGTCTAACGAGGTATTCAGGCAGATCATGCTAAGCGAATTCGGATGATTCTAGCTCGTCTAAATGCTGCAACTTTACCGCAAGACATGAACTTGCCTGGATTGGTGCTTCATGAACTGGCTGGGAACCGGAAAGGAACCTGGTCAGTGAGAGTATCTGGAAACTGGCGGATCACGTTTACCTTTGACGGTGCTGATGCTTGTGATGTTGATCTTGAGGACTACCACTGATGAAAATGCATAATCCACCCCATCCCGGTGAAGTTCTGAAGGAACTTTGTATTGAACCTTTAAATCTGACTGTCACTGAGGCTGCCGAAGCGCTTGGTGTAAGTCGGAAGACTCTGTCTGCTATCTTAAACGGTAGGGCAGGTATTAGCCCTGAAATGGCTATTCGCTTCGGAAAAGCTTTTGATACATCTGCTGAAAGCTGGCTCAATCAGCAAATGCAGTACGATCTCTGGCAAGCAGAGCAAACAGTTGGCAACATAGAGGTCAAACGTTTATCAGTTGCCTAACCAGAGTTTGTAGCGAATGGCCCCAACTCTCTGATTGTGGCTCAAAGATCCTTGCTACCGCTGAAGCCCAAGCCATTCGCCGCAAAGATTTCTTGTTTAAGCCCGTTCACGCCCTCTGCCGCCTGATATTCTAATGCGGTACTAGATGGTCGTGAGATATAGTGATCTTGCCAACTGCTGAACAAAGTATCAGGTGTGTAATCCTGTGCCAGTCTTTGACCAATACATTGGTTCCTATTTTCGTTGTCCGACTTGATGAGCGAACAGGCAATCTGTTCGTTTTAGCTGGAGATAATCTAGAGATAGAAATCTATCGCAATGGTCTTTGGAGGTTCTTGCAATGAATCTTGATTTTAGTGCCATGTCCAAAAGTGAGTTAAGAACTTATGTCATAACTCATCCCGACAATAAGGCTGCATTTCATACTTTTATTGACCGCTTCACGTCTGAAGCATCTCCAGAGACTTTTGACCTCCCAAACTCAAATGCTGAGCTTGAAGAAGTTGAAATCTTAATTAAGCAGAAGCTAGAGCAACTAAAAGCAGGTTAGGAGACTCAAATAGGTTTTGTGCTCATGATTGTCTAACCATTTGGTGGCAGCAGACGGACGAAAATCGTTCGTTTTATAGCAAAGTTTGTCCTGTCGTCTCTGAACCAAGCTGTTAAATGACGTAGCTGCTGCGGGCCAATTCTTGCTCGTAGGATAGGAATTTGAGCGAACACAAAGACTTCAGGCTCGGCAGATCCATAATATTGGCATCGTCAGGATTCACCTTTAAAAAGTGATGCACGAGCAAAAAGCCAACAATTGTCCAGGTTTGGTAAAGCCTGGCCTGCTGACCAATCCAGACCCCGGTTGGGCCGTCGAAGTATTCTGCCCACTTTTGCTGAGGCAATCGCTGTAGCATCACCTCATAGGTGTCTTGCAGTAAAACATTAATCGATGCACTATCAGCGGGGGTTTGGTTGTAGTGCAGCTTGTGGCGTAAAGTCGCCACCGCAAAAAACCAGGGCAGGCTGGGCCAGTGTCCAGCATTGTGATAGCACCAAGGCAAATTCTTGCGATCGTAGCCCGTTTTTTTGCGCCAGTCCCCATCATCTAAAGGCGGGTGGCAGATCCGCAGCGGCATTTGACCAAACAGAGAACTGCGATTCAGCAGGACAAGGGAAAACAGCGATCGCTGTTGGTTGGGACTAATCGCATCAAAGATCGCTCCCAAACAATTTCCGAGCGTAAAAAATCGAAAATCGGGTCGCCCCGTCCGAATGTTGCCAATTAAATAGCCACCCCGTTCGCCCAACCAGTCTTGCAGCCAGTGCGGAATCGTCTCGGTTTGGATGTTGTGCTCATTCATCACCTCGTCGCCGTACTGCTCGGTCGGGCGACGGCGCAGCATTTGAATCCCCTTGGCATTCACCCAATAGTGCTTCAGCAGGTAGCAGCGCAGCCTGACTAACCAAGCGATCGCATACTCTAACTGATAAATTTGCAGCTCTGCCGCCGTATCGTTGAGATGCGGTTTCAGGACTTGGTTTTGCTGATTCAAATAACCCTTGGCAGCTAAATCAAGCCTCAACAGACCAGCGGCGCTGAGCAAGGCCCCGTACAGCAGCACCTGAATTTCGAGCGGATTGCCCCAGACATCGAGGGGACGGTCAATCATAAATGCTCCATCCGGCACAAACAGAGTTGGGGAATCTCGGAAAGAAGGATGCAGAATTAAGTTCAGAAAAGATTGAATCCCAAGCTGAACTTCGGGCAAAGTTGCCCACTCCAGATCGTTGGTGCGCTGAACGTAGATGTGAGCCAGAATCATCCACCACAGCGAAGCATCGACGGAACAGACTCGCCCAATTGCCCGTTGCCCATAATCTGCAACCAAGCCTCCTTCTGAATCAACAAAGCTGGTTGGAAAAATGCCGCGAGTTTGAAATTGCTCGCTCTGTAACCGCAGGCAGGTTTCTAAAAACCGCCGCACAATTTCATATTTGCCTTCAATCAATAAGTAGATCATCACCGGCACGTTGTCCCGAATGAAAATCTCACTGTAGTTGAGGTCACTACTGACGGCTTTGCCAGGAATTGCTGCTAGTGCCCCGACAAACTCGCCATCTATTTTGGCTAAGGCCTTCTCGTAGAAGAGAGTTTTGGCTATTTGAATTACAGTTTCTTCGTGCATCGCAATCCCAGTGATTAAAAGAGCAGATGGCGAACAATTAACCTTGAGTCATCCTAAATTTGAGCAGTGAACGGTGATTTTTTACCCTTCAATCGCAGTCCCGCGCCAACTATCTCAGACTTAAGTGGCTTAAAATTTGTCATGATTAGCAGCATTGGTCTGACCCAAGACGCTAATTATGCCCTAATTACCACGATTCTGCGATATGTCTGCAAAGTTTTTGCTGGTGACAGACCTAGATAACACCCTAATCGGCGATCTCGAGGCAACGATTGCGCTCAACCAAAAACTAGCTCTGATTCGTTCTGATTTCTATCTTATCTATGCTACTGGCAGATCACTGATTTCGTTCAGACAACTCTGCCAAGAGTTTCAAGCCCTCACGACAACCTCCCTGCTAGAGCCAGATTATTTAGTCGCTGGGGTTGGCAGTGAAATCTATCAGCGCAGCCTCCTTGACCAAGCCTGGGCTGACCATCTCTCCCAAGATTGGCAACGAGCGGCGATCGCTGAGCTGGTAGCAGCTTGCCCAGAATTTCAACCGCAAGCCAAAGCCGCGCAGAATCCCTGGAAGCTCAGCTACTACGCCGAGGCTGAACATAATCCGGCGGCCGTCACCAAGCTGGCTCATCAGCTTGCAGCCGCCGGACTGGCGGCCCAGGTTGTGTTTAGCAGCGATCGCGATTTAGATATTTTGCCTCGCAACAGCGGCAAAGGGCAGGCCATGCAGTACCTGCGCCAAAAATTACAAATCCATCCCCAACTTACCCTGGTCTGCGGGGACTCTGGCAATGATATTGGTCTGTTTGAGCAGAAAACTTTAGGGGTCATGGTCAGTAACGCTCAGCCTGAACTGCTAGACTGGCATCGCTCCAACGCTTATCCCTACCATCATCGGGCCAGGTCGGCCTATGCTTGGGGAATTCTAGAAGCGTTGGCTCACTTTCAGCTCTGTTTGTAGCCGTTTGTCGCCATGCCAAGTCAATTAAAAAATGCCGCTCCAGAAGAAACGGCATTCTTTAACCTATTCATATTTTGTAATGCGTGGGAGAGGGATGATTCTCACTTTGACTGAGAGAGACAGTCGCCACGATTTTATAGGGTCTAACTATACACGAACACACAACAAGCCGGACTTAAAGAACACACGAACAGCTCAACAAGAAACACTCAAGTCTGAAATGCTCAACCCATTAGAGGTTGGGCGATCGCCTACTTTCAGATCGACTGAGTCGCAGCAGGAATAATAGTTTGAGGATGGTCAATATGGAAAGCTTCCGCCCCAGGAGCCGTCTGAGGAGCCGTGGCAACCGGATTTAAATAACCAGAGCCAAGGGCAGCAAACGTGGTGATAATCATTGCGTAAAGTAGGCGTTCCATAAGCTTTGTCTAACCTCTATCTCTCTCTTTCTAGATAGTGCCCTTTTAGCTAGAAAGATTCGGTGATAGCGCTAGAAGTTCCTGGTGATGTTTGTCACCTAAAGCCTGTGGTGAAAGCCTCTAAAGCTGATTCTGGAAATCTTTCGAGCCTTGATAGCTAGAAATCTTGGCTAATTCTGGCAGCGGTTGAGCGCCCTTGTAGAACTGGCCATTAATTTCCCAGGTCGGGTAACTTTGAATCTTGGCAGCTTGGCAAGCTTCCGGCTGAGGATTGGCCCCGTTCGGGTCGCATTCAACGTAGGGAATTTGCTTGACGGCTTGTTTGCCAAACAGTTGCTTTTGGTCAAGGCAGTGCGAGCACCAGTAAGCGCCATACATTTTGGCCCCAATTTGATTTAAATGCTGAGCCAAACCAATTTCAGCCGCAGTCGAGTTGGTGGTAACGTTGATCCCTGGGCCGCTAGAGCCAGTGTTGCCCGTGCTAATCCCATAAATGCCCAATGTGCCAACCAGCGTCACAATCCCGACCACGATCGCTGTAAAGACTAAATTACCGACATCCGGCCAATCGCGCCCAACGATAGTTAACACCAGCATCAAGACGCTAAAACAGGCAGAAGCAATGCAGTACAGGCAAAGCACCTTGATCTGAGCAGACAGCAAATACATCAGGTAGCCGCTAAACACCGTCATGGCGATCGCCCCGGCAAACAGCAGCAGCCAACTCCAGCTCTCTAGTTTTTGCCGCAGTTCTTTTTGCTCAGGATTATTCACCCAGAGAGGCGTCACTGCCAGAATCGCCATGCCAGCGTAGGCGACAAACCCAAACAGCGATAAGGGCAATCCAAACACGGTTGCATAGGGGCTGTTGAGGACAATATCACAGCCTTCGGTTGGGCAAGCTACCCCTTTCCCCAGTTGATGCGAAATCGTCAGGTAGGCGGTTAAGACCGCTCCCAGCAAAGCAATACCGCCAATGAGGGGGCGCGACCAACGATGAATCGTAGGAGTAGAACGGCGACGGCTCATAAGCTTCTCAGTGGTTGAATGACACCAAAATTCTAACTACTGACCATGTACCTTGACCGAAGACCTTGGGGTTTGCTCAGGCGCTTCAGAGGTACAGCGGCGAACAGATTCCACAAACCGACTGACTCGAATTGGATCAACGGGCTGCTCAATCTTGCCATGCCGCTTCAGAGAGCTAGAAACAATGACGCCATTCGCAAATTGGATCAGGCTGGGAATGTTCTCCCAGTCGGCTCCACTGCCAATAAACACGGGCACACCTTTGGCTGCATCTGTGGCTAGCTCTAAGTCTTCTAGGTTAGGCGGGCTACCTGTCGCCCAACCAGACAGAATCACGCCATCCGCCAAGCCGCGTTCAATCGTTTCGCGGACGGCGGTGGTTAGGTTAGGGGCACCCAAGGGACGGGCGTGTTTGACCAAGACATCCGCCAAAATTTTAATGTCGCAGCCCAGCTCCCGCCGATAGCGCAAAATTTGGTGGGCTTGCCCTTCAATCAGGCCTTGATCCGTAGCCATCACCCCAGTCAGCACATTCACCCGAATAAACTTAGCACCCGTGCAGGCGGCGATCGCCAAGGCGCTCCGCGCATCATTTCGCAACACATTGATCCCAACCGGCAGCATCACCAAGTTCATCACTCGCTGCACGACTAAGCTCATCGCGCTCACAACGGCCGGATCAACCTGCTCTTTGGTGAAGGGAGCATCAAAAAAGTTTTCAACAATTAGCCCATCAACGCCACCGGCCGCCAGGGCTGCCGCTTCCTGTTCTGCCCGGTCAATCACGGCTTTCAGGCTACCCGACCAACGGGGCGACGTGGGTAAGGGCAAAAGATGCACTACGCCAATCACAGGGGTAGAAGTTTTAAATATTTGTTTCAAATCCACAGCTTTAGCCAGTCAGACTCAAAGTTAAGTTATGAGTCAGAAGCAGTACACGAAGGTTCTAATCTTTGTCGGTACGCTATCAGCAAGAGCGATCGCTTTTGCTAATATCCCTATTCGTTAACAGTATATAGCGCGGCCACTCCACTCATGCATCAGCTTGGCAATGATCCTGCGATCGCCGCGATCGGGTTGGGCAGTAACCTAGGTGATTCTAGGGCGATCCTGGCTGCGGCTGTGTCTGCACTCAACGCGACTGCTGGGATTCAAGTCTTAGCCCGATCGCACTGGTATCGAACTCAGCCGATTGGCCCACCGCAGCCCGATTATTTGAACGGCTGCGCCCTGCTCCAAACCACCCATTCGCCCCTGAGTTTGCTGGATATTTTGCTGACGGTCGAAAGCCAGTTTGGGCGGGTTAGAACGGAACGCTGGGGGGCGCGATCGCTGGATTTAGACCTGCTGCTGTACGCCGATCAAATCCTCTCAACTCCAACCCTAGATCTACCGCATCCTCGGCTGCGGGAACGGGCGTTTGTGCTAGTGCCGCTGGCCGAAATTGCCCCGGATTCGATTGAGCCTGTGACCGGATTAGCGATCGCTGATTTAGCCAGCAGGGTAAACTGGTCAGGAATTCGACAGTGCCCTAATTAATGACCCCATGCTGCTTAACTCTGAACCGGCCGAAGTGCTGCAAACCCAGCTTTTTTATCGCAGCCGCAAGTTTAGCTTTGAAACCCAGCGCTTGCGCTTGCCAAATGGGGCAGAGGGCGAGTGGTCTTGCATTCGGCATCCCGGCGGGGCGCTAGCCATCCCCGTGACTGCTGAAGGCAAACTGGTCTTAGTGCGGCAATATCGATTTGCTGCCGCCGGACGGATTTTAGAATTTCCGGCCGGCACCTTAGAAGTTGGAGAAGCCCCAGAGGCGACCATTCGGCGCGAAATTGAAGAAGAAACCGGCTATCGGGCCCACCGCTGGCGATCGCTGGGGCAATTTTTACTCGCTCCTGGCTACTCCGATGAAATTATTTATGCCTTTTTGGCAGAAGACCTAGAATTGCTAGAGACTCCACCCGCCCAAGACGAAGATGAAGACATCGAAACCGTGTTGATGACGCCGGCCGAATTTGAAGCGGCTGTTTTACAGGGAGAGGCGATCGATGCCAAGTCAATCAGCAGCTTTTTCTTGGCTCGTCAATTTTTGATGGCAAGCAGAGGTTAAAAGGAAGAAGGCAGAAGGTCAATCTCAACGAATGTCTTCTACTTTTAGCTCTTAAATCCAACTCGCTTTAGAATGAAAACACCTTAATTATGAATAGATTGTGAAAGTAGCCCTCGGTCACTCTTCCGAACAAGCCAACGTAGATTCTGTGCCAATCAGCTCACCTAAAATTTATCCTTGGCGGGAGTTTTTTACTGCTTTCTTCACCGTTTTTTTGGCCGAACTGGGCGATAAAACTCAACTGGCCACGCTGCTCATGGTGGCTGAGTCTAAATCGCCGTGGGTCGTGTTTGCGGGGGCGGCTTCAGCTTTGGTCGCGACGAGTTTAGTCGGGGTATTGCTGGGGCGCTGGTTAGCGAATCGACTTTCGCCCCAAACTTTGCAAACAGCCACCGGAGCCAGTTTGGTTTTAATTTCGGTTTGGCTGCTATGGGATGTAGTTCATCTTTAAAAGAAGGCAGAAGGCAGATGGAAAGAATGCCTCTATCTTCGCCTTCTGCCCCCTGCCTTCCTCCTTCTGCCTTTTCTATCTCTTAGAACAGAAAATTTTAGCGAAACAAATTTATGGATTGGCGACTGTTAGGACTGAGTTTTGTGATGGTATTTCTGTCGGAGTTGGGTGATAAAAGCCAACTGGCGGCGATTACCTTAGGCGGCAATGCCCGATCGCCCCGGATTGCGTTTTTGGGGATTGCGGCTGGGTTAGTTTTTACTAGCTTTTTGGGGGTGCTACTGGGCCAAGGTGTCTCGCAGGTGCTGCCCACTTACTTGCTCAAAGCGATCGCGGCGATCGGTTTTGCTACGATGGGACTTTGGTTGCTTTGGCCACAGCCAAATCCTTCAGATTCCTAAAATAGGCAAAATCCAGGTTACTTTCTGAGCGGCACAGCGCCCACAAAATGACCTGGATGATTTAATTAGGGGTAAGACCCTACGGTGTTAGATTTTTAGCCCAAACTCTACTTCAGAAAACCGAAGTAATAGGCAGCAACAAGAAAGTTAATGCCCAACAGCAGAGCGGCCCAGGAAGCCCGAAAAGTATAGTTAGGCTTGGCAGTAGGTTTGCTGGTTTTAGCCGTCATAGGTGAAGAACTCCTAACAAAATTTTGATTGAGATGCAGCGGCAGTCGCCGACTTGAGAGTAATCCTAGCACCCTCTGGGCTGGCCTCGACAAAACTCTGAGCAAGGCTCAAAAGCGGCTCAGTCCTGTGCTCCCGCATGATAGGAACTGCGGACTAAGGGGCCAGATCGAACCTGACGAAAGCCGATTTGACGAGCGATCGCCCCTAAGCGGTCGAATTCTGCTGGTGTCCAATATTTTTCTACGGGCAGATGCTGCAAAGAAGGGCGCAAATATTGTCCTAAGGTGAGGCGATCGCAGCCAACCGCTCTTAGGTCAGCTAGAGTCTCTAGAATTTCTGCTTCTGTTTCCCCCAGTCCCAGCATCAAGCCCGATTTGGTCGCGATCGCTGGGTCAAGGGCTTTGACGGTTTGGAGCACTAACAGCGATCGCTCGTACTTTGCTCCCCGGCGGACGGGGCCCTGGAGGCGGCGCACGGTTTCTAAATTGTGGTTGTAGCAGACGGGTTTGGCTGCAACCAGCGTCGCAATCCGAGCCGTTTCGCCGTAAAAATCTGGCGTTAAGACCTCGATTTGCGTTTCTGGGTTAACCTCGCGAATGGCCTCCATTGTCGCCACAAACCAGCCTACTCCTTGGTCGGGCAAGTCATCGCGGGCGACTGAGGTTAAAACGACATATTTCAAATTCAGCAGGCGGACGGCATCAGCCACCTTTTGTGGCTCTTGGGGGTCAAGGGGCTGAGGCGCATGACCTTTATCAACCTGACAAAATCCGCAGGAGCGAGTGCAAACGGGCCCCATCAGCAAAAACGTGGCCGTCTGCTGGGCATAGCATTCGGCCCGATTTGGACATCGCCCTTCTTCACAGATTGTGTGGATTTGGTGCTTTTTAATAATTTGCTGGACGGTAGAAATTTGGCTAGCCGTCCCGATCGAGGGGCGAAGCCAGTTGGGCAGCCGCTCAGCTTGCGATCGCGGCGATCCAGGCGATCCAGTTGAAGAAGCAGTCATGAAGATTCAAGTTAAATCAGCGCTGGCTATTATTCTAAGCGCCGCCAGTAATTTCAAATTGCGTTTGCACAATCGGTCAAGACGGACTCCGTTAAATTAATTTGTGATCAGTGAAGTTGAAGTTGTGCTTAATGCTTAGACTTTGGCATCCGAGAAATCCGATCCTGCTTGCGGGTTAAGCGATCGCAATTGTGCGGAAACCACGGATCTCACCTGACGGTTTACAATGCTATTAATTTTTAAGACTGATATACTAAACCTTGCATGAAAACCTTGGGGGCTACGCTGTGATTGGCCATAAAATCCTTGTGATTGACGACAGCAAAGTGATTCGGATGCGCGTCCGCGATATGCTGCCGGAAGGAGATTTTGAAGTCCTGGAAGCTAAAGATGGCATTGAGGGCATCAATTTAATTCGTCAAGAACGCCCGAATTTAATCATGTTAGATTTTCTGCTGCCCAAAATGAGCGGTTGGGAAGTCTTTCAAGAGCTTCAGCAACAGCGCGACTTGCAGGCAATTCCGCTCGTAATTATGTCTGGACGCAAAGAAGAAGTCACAGACAAATTGCAGGAACCCTTTGAGTACTTTGAGTTTATTGAAAAGCCGTTTGAAAAGGCTGAGCTGCAAGACGCAATTAAAGTTGCGATCGCGAAATCAAAATTGCCTCGCTTAGACGGTGCCGCTCCAGAAGGTGTTGGCAGTGGTGCAGATGCGGCTGAAGTTGCCGCATTGCGCGCTCAAGTCGAGCAAATGCAGGCTGAAATTGACAGCCTCAAGAAAGCAGTGACTCAACTTGTTACCTTCGTTAAGCGCAAGCTGAAGTAGTTAAGAGAAAGCCAATAAATGTTTGGCATTCTGTGAAGGCAATTGCGATCCGTCAGGTTAACATCAACAGAGTTATCGTTTGGAGCACTTACCTTAACAGGATTTCAAACTGCAACCGATTGCTAAGACGATTTCTGGCATAACTTTGAGCTTGGAGGAAAAGCGTTCAAGTTCAAAGTTATGCCTTTACTCTAAGGCACCAATATTACTCTTGGCTTGGGGATGGAGGTTTAACCACTGGTCAATATCTATCAGGACTTGCTGCGGAATTTCCCAGGGAAAAAGATGAGCTGTGTTCGGATAGCAAATCCAGGTGCTTTTGGCTAAATGTTCAGCGGTGGCACGGCTGGCCGTGGCGTTGATGTGTCGGTCTTGCTCTCCAGCCATCACTAAACAGGGGCACTGGATTTGAGCTAAGTTCGGTAGGCGATTATAGCCTTGCCGAATCGCTGTGAATAAAGCCCGCTCGGCTGCCTTAGAAGTTTGCAGGTAGGCAGGCAGGGCATAGGTGGCTAGATAGCGATAGGTCTGAGGCGTGTGGCGCTGAACTAAATAGCGGTAGAGCGATCGCCGCCCAAATGCATCAATGTTCCACTGCCAGCCGGGGCGCACCCAGTTCAGCAGCGAAGCAATCCCAGTGTAAAGATTATCCTGCCAAGAAATCGGCGGATGGTCGCCGGAGGGGCGGGCGGCTGTGGCAATTAAAACCAAACCGTTAATCCGGGCTGGCAGTCTTAAAGCCAGTTCTAGCCCCAAAATGCCACCCAAAGACCAGCCGATTACCAAACAGCGATCGATTTGGTACTGATCGAGCAAGTTTTCTAGGTCATCTAGGTGGGTCAGCATGGCAAATTCACCCTGGGCCCGACTCTGACCATAGCCCCGCAGGTCAGGCGCAAGCGTAAAAAATCGCTGGGCAAGATGCTGGGTCAAGACTTCAAAGCAGGCTCCAGAGCCGGGATGTCCGTGTAAGCACAGAATCGGGAAGCCCGCCCCAGCGGTGTGAGCAAATAGCTGCATTACCGCATTACCAGCCCCAACTGCCGGGCCCACCCTTGAAGGGGCCAACAATATCGGCGGTAATCCAGCCGCCGTAAAAGTTGCCCGGTTGGGGGATGACTCGTTCGCCATCGACATAGCACTCATCCATCCGATCGGCGTAAAAAGCCAGATAGCCTTGAATTGGGGCAAAGTCGCCCGTTGGTGCGTCGTAGCTCCAAGCGACATCGGTGGCGGTTTTGGCTCCAACTTGGACTGTCCAGTAAGTGGCGCTGCCCTTAAATTCACAAAAGCTGTGGCGACTGGAGGGCTGCAAAAATTCCGGCCGAATATCGGCTGGCGGGATGTAATAGACCGGCGGATGGCTGGTTTCGAGCACCCGGTAGCCCTGAGTGGTATCCGCGATCGCTTCGCCGTTAAAAACAATTTGCAGTCGCTTGCGGGTTGGCTCTAAGCGGGGGGGGCGAGGGTAATCCCAGACAGATTCTTGGCCGGGTTGGGGAGCAATGCGTTGGGGATGAAACATCGGTTGTCCTCAGATTTGCCGCAGTTGAGATGAACTAAAGATTTAGGCTGAGTTGAGCATCTTGCTTTTGCTGCTGGTAAAGCTGCTTGAACGCTCGCTGCTGCTGGCTATGATCGACAATTGGGGCTGGGTAGCCGCAAGCTTTGCGATCGCTAGCCGAAATTTTGCCAGACACCAGATACTCAGTCTCAACCCGGCTTAGTTCTGTCACCCACTGGCGAATGTACTCTGCTTCTGGGTCAAACTTTTGGGTTTGGCTAGCGGGGTTGAAAATCCGCAGCGGTTTCGGGTCCATGCCGCTGGAAGCGCTCCACTGCCAGCCGCCATTATTGGCAGATAAATCGCCATCGATTAGCCGCTGCATGAAGTATTTTTCACCCCACTGCGGGTTGATAATTAAATCTTTGGTCAGAAAGCTAGCCACAATCATCCGGCAGCGGTTGTGCATCCAGCCTGTTTCGTTCATTTGGCGCATGGCGGCATCCACGATCGGGTAGCCAGTTTTGCCCTCGCACCAGGCCTGAAACTCCTTCTGATCATTTTTCCAGGGAAAGGTTTTGAAGGGGCTGCGGTAAGCGCCGATCGCCAGTTCAGGAAACTTGTACATGACGTGCTGATAAAACTCTCGCCAGGCCAGTTCTTTTTGCCAGGTTTGAATACTCTCCCGTGCCTCGTCGCTGCGGCCTTCGCCCCAAGCGGTCTGGGTGGCGGCCCAAACCGTCCGAATCCCGATCGCCCCAAATTTGAGGGCGGCGCTCAGCCTGGAGGTGCCTGGTTCGGCCGGAAAATTGCGCTGGACGGCATAGGCTTGAATCGCTTGCTGACAAAATGCCGCTAGCTGCTGTTGAGCGGCGGTTGCCCCGGCGGCCAAAAACAAAGGGTTCTGCCAATCAAAGCCCAAGGCTGGGGCTGTCGGTAGCAAAACGGCTCCGGCTTGCTGGGCGATTTGCTGTTCCTGCGCGGTTAAGCCGGTAGCTGAGGTCAAGTCCGCCGCCGGTTTGGGCTTATCCTGGTTAATCCAATTCCGCCAAAAGGGAGTGTAAACCGTGTAAGTTTCTCCGGCTCCAGTGCGGATTTGCTCAGGGGCATGGAGTAACTGATCCCAGCAGGTTTGGAACAGTATGCCCTGCTGTTGCAGCGCCGTCTGCACAGACTGGTCGCGCTGTTGAGCATAGGGTTCAACATCCAAGTTCCAAAACACGGCTTCAGCCTCTAAAGCTTGGGCCAAGGCTGGAATACCCTGGACTGGATCAGCGTGCAGAATTAAAAGCTGGCTGCCGACTTGGCTGTAGCAATTCTGGAGGTCTTGCAGGCAGCCGATCATGTAGGTAACTCTGGCTGGAGCGATCGTGTCTTGCTGCAAAATCTTCGGGTCAAGACAAAACACCCCCACCAGCTTGGCCGTGCGATCGCGAGCCGCCGCCAAGCCTACATTGTCAGTAATCCGCAAATCGCGCCGATGCCAAAACAGAATCAGTTTACTCATGCAGGCCATTTAGCCGTTAATTTAAGTTGATTTGATCTCTCTACTGGTATAGCAGCCCTGCCTAGCTTTAGGCTTACCCAGATTAATTACGGCCGGGGCCCCTGGGGAAAGGGAGGGCTGGGGGATGGTTCCGGTTCCGGCTCTTCTGAGGGGGGCGGCAGTTCAAACGGAGTCTCTGGCGGCGGGGTTACGGCTTCCGGCGATGGACTCGGCAGCGGGGCTGGCTCTGGCGGCGGGCTGTCGGGAGGAGTGTAGGGGGTTGGCTCTGGCTCAGGATTAATAATTTCGGGTTCTTCAGACGCTTCTGGAGATGAAGTTTCAGTTGGTTCTGGGCTAGGCGTTTCGACCGGAACAGTCTCTTTCGGGCCATCCCGTTCTTCTAGCCAAGCCGAGATTGCATCCTGCGCTTCTTGATAGAGGGCCCGACCAGGCTCAATTTTGGCCGCCATGGCGATCGCCGCCGTTAATTGCCCCTGACTGGCTAACTCTCTGGCTCGTTCCAAGATCGGGCGATCAGCGCCTGCTTCTGCTTCTGCTTGCCAGGGTCGAATCTCCTCCATTGCTTGGTCGTAGAGACTCTGATCGGCAATGCCCTCTGCCACCTGCAAAGCGGCTTCAACTTGTTTTTGTTCTGCCAAGCTAACTGCGGCCAATAAGAGGGGTTGGTCTTTTAAGCGCGTCACCTGCTGCTGCCAGTCTTGCCCCAGGGAAGCTGCTTGTTGATGGCGAGGCTGCTCTTGGTCAATTGCCGCCACTTGGTCGATCGCCAATTGATATCCCAGTTGCTGATGGCTGCTGGCAAGTTCCTGGGCCAGCCCAATCTGGCTCAGATTCTGCATCTGGGCTTGCCATGCTTTTAACTGGCTCTCCGCCCGACTGCGTAGAGGGGTATTAGCGGGAATTTGCTCTGCTAAGGCCCAAGCCTCTAAATACCCTAAAAACGTATCTTGCTGAGCTGCGGTTTGCGCTTTACCTAATAAGGCCAGGTCTTTCGAGTTAACGGCGGCCGATGATCCAGGCGCAATTTTCTCAACCAGGGCCAGCGCGCCCGCAAAGTCGCCTGCGGCCTGTTTTTCTTCGGCGATCGCTAATAAATCTTGGCTCCAGCCTTCCAAGGCTTGCTTGGCCTCAGCATAGGCATAGGTATTGGTTTGAATTTGGCTCGCGAGTTCAATCGCTCGAATTAGGCGATCGGCAGAGCTACGAACTGCAATATCTTCAGCGTCCTGCAATTTGCCCCAGGCTAGCTTTTCAACTGAAATTTGCTCTAATAGTTTGCCTGCTTTTGCCTGCCAATACTCACTTCCTAGCTGCCCCAGCGCCTTGGCTTGTTCGGTTGCTTGCTGCCAGTCTTGATTCTTAATTGCGGTCTGGACTTCTTCGTCTATTCCTTTACCTTGTTTGACATCAGCATCCAAGCTAGTCAAGAAAGCCTGAGCGTCGGCGTAGGCTTTGGTCGAGGTCGGAATGCTGCGAGCTAGCTCGATCGCTCCTTTCAAATCCCCCTGATTTAGCTTCTGCCGAGCCGCCAGTAAAATTGAGCCAGACCACCTCTGGACTAGGCTCTCTGCCTGACCGTGCAAAGAATGACTCTCTGGCCAAGTGCTAATCAGCTTTAAGCCTTTCAGCAACTCTGGTAAGTTGCCTTGCCGACCGGCTTGGTCTGCACAAAACAAGCGCTCAGAGTCAGCAGCCGTCAGGGGTAGCGCTTTGCAATTAACGGCTGGCGGCAGGCTCAAAATACTAAAAATCGAAATTGCCCCTAGCCCACCAGAAATAATCAGCGGCAAGGCCCAAGGACGTTGCTCTAAAGAATGCCAAAGCTTTTTGCCCGGCCAAGAGCGCCGCGGCGATTCAGCCGATGCAGGACTTGCCGTCGCTACTTCAGGATCAATCAGCGTTGGCTCTGGTGCGTGTGATAAAGAGCTGGCGCCATCATTCTGAAACGCAGTCCTAGGATCAGGAGCACTCTCCGACATCTCTGGCGGAAGCGAGTTGGCAGACTGTTGATCGGACGACACGTTCGCTAAAACTCAGAAAAACCTGAGAAACAATGACTAATTAAACCTAATTTGGTTTCAGTGAGAGCCGCATTATGCAAATAGTAGCGCACAATGCTGCTGATCCAACTTGGCTCAACCGTTGAATCGGCGGTTGAAATTAAAGTTCCGTTAGCTTAAGTTGAACATTCATGTACCAATTCTGTGCTGCTCTAAATTGAATTGGGCAGTCTTCTAGCGTCGAAAGTCTGGATTGTTTACTAGCTTAAGTTCTCTCAACTATGGTGTTTCGTTCCACTCTGTTTTGCTCAGCCGTCCTAACTGGCTTCGTCAGCATTATCGTGCCCGCCGCTCAATCTCAGCCAGCGGGGCAGTCCTTAACGGTGAGCGTTCAACCCGCGAAGCCTGCTCTCGGAGATACCTTGGCGATCGCTGTTCAGGCGAGTACGCCCCCAGTCGTGCAGGTAGACGGCAAAGCTTTTTCGACCTTTGCGATTGGCCCCAATCGCTGGCGGGCTTTTGTGCCAACAACCCCGCTGCAAGCGAGCGGGCGGCGATCGCTTGTGGTCAAAAGCGGCGACGAAACTCGCAATATGGTGCTTTGGGTCAGCGATCGCCAGTTTCCGGTGCAGCGGATTTGGCTACCGCCCAGCAAAGATAAAAACCTGAGCGAAATGGAATTTGACCGCATGGATGCCTTCAAGACCACGGTCACGCCGCAAAAGTTTTGGCAAGGCCCGTTTCGCCGCCCCAATGCTGGGCCGCAAACCACGGGCTACGGTGTCCGCCGCTACTACAACGGGGTGTTTGCCAAAGACTATTACCACCGCGGACTCGATTATGCTGGCCCAACCGGTTCGGCTGTCTTGGCAGCCGCCGCAGGCAAAGTTGGGATTGTTGGCTTTGAATCCCAAGGCTTCTACGTCCACGGCAATGTGGTTGGGATTGATCATGGTCAGGGAGTGTTAACCGTTTACCTGCACCTGAGCAAAATCAAGGTTAAGCAAGGGGAGTTGGTGCAGGCAGGCCAGGTGATTGGCACCGTTGGCTCGACCGGAGCAACTACGGGTCCCCACCTGCACTGGGGACTCTACGTGGGCGGTCAATCTGTCAACCCAAGATCTTGGCTCGCCCAAGGCTGGGAGTAAGGCTGATGATTGTTGATCATCCTAAAAATCTTATTGTCTAGTCAAGGCATTGTTGGTCAGCAAACTCGTGCCCGTATTTTGTCATCTTTATAATTAAATTGTTCACTTTATGCGGGCGATTTGGGGCAAACTATGTTAGGTGTGTTATTTCACGCAGGTAAGCAAGCGAATTAAAATTATGGGCATTGAAGAAATTGTCGAACTAGCGCTGGCGAACGGCTATCTGACTCCAACGATGGAAGCAGAGGTAGGGCGCATTTGCGACAGTGCCGCCGAACTGTCGGTGGAAGAATACATGGCGCTAGATCGCTTGATGGGGGCATTGTTGACTGGGCAAGTGGTGGCTGTACCACGCAAACAGTTTATCAACGTGATGGAAGAATTAGTCTTGACGGAAGCGATTACCCGCGTGGCTGCGATCGAGTCGGAAAGCGATCGCACGCTCGATTTAGGCGATATTGCTGCTTACGCCCTCAACCGCTTGCCGCCCCTGTATGCCACGACTGAGGAAGGCGCTAACTATCAGCGGATGCGAGCCCAAGAAGAGCTGAATGATCTAATTAGCAAACAGGTGCAAGAAGCCATTGATCGCAACCTTGACCAGCCAGAGTTCTTCCCAGAGCGGGAAGCAATCAGTAAGACTTCCGGCAAGGAAGTGCTGACCCAGGTGAGTGCGCTGCTGCAAACCTACGCACCCGATTACGAAACTCCCTAGTTGCAGCACCCCATGCATTCTGAGCCAAGGCTGTGGATTTATGACACCACGCTCCGAGATGGGGCCCAGCGGGAAGGCTTATCTCTTTCTTTAGAAGATAAGCTGCGGATTGCTCGCCAGCTTGATCGGCTGGGGATTCCGTTTATTGAAGGCGGCTGGCCGGGAGCGAATCCGAAGGATGTCCAGTTTTTCTGGCATCTCCAGGAAAATCCGCTTAATCAAGCTGAAGTTGTCGCCTTTTGCGCCACGCGCCGCCCTGGGATGGCAGCGGCCGATGACCCAATGCTGCAACCGATTCTGGCGGCCGGCACCCGCTGGGTAACTGTGTTTGGCAAATCCTGGGATTTGCATGTGACTGAGGGGTTAAAAACCAGCCAGGACGAAAACTTGGCGATGATTGCGGATACCCTCAGCTATTTGCGGGCACAGCAGCGACGGGTGATTTATGACGCTGAACACTGGTTTGACGGGTTCAAGCATAACTCCAGCTATGCCCTAGAGACGCTAAGCGTGGCGATCGCCGCTGGGGCAGAGTGGATCACCCTCTGCGATACAAATGGCGGGACTCTCCCTGACGTAGTGCGCCAAATTGTTCAAGCCGTGATTCAGCAGTGCGATCGGCCAGGCATCAAGTGGGGCATTCACACCCACAATGACTCTGGCACGGCTGTGGCGAATGCCCTTGCTGCTGTCCAGGCAGGGGTGCAGATGGTGCAGGGTACGATCAACGGCTATGGTGAGCGCTGCGGCAATGCTAACCTGTGCACCCTGATTCCTAACCTGCAATTGAAGTTGGGCTATGCCTGTGTGCAGCCGGAGCAACTGGCTAACCTGACTGAATCAAGTCGGTTGATTAGCGAAATTGTTAACCTGGCCCCCGATGACCATGCCCCCTTTGTTGGTCTGTCTGCCTTTGCCCACAAGGGAGGCATCCATGTCAGCGCTGTCCAGCGCAATCCCTTCACCTATGAGCACATTGCGCCAGATTTGGTTGGCAACAGCCGTCGAATTGTGATTTCTGAGCAAGCGGGTTTAAGCAATCTATTAGAGAAAGCCCGCAGTTTCGGGATCAGCTTAGACAAGCAAAACCCGGCCTGTCGGCAAATTCTGCACCGTCTGAAGGTGCTAGAAAGTGAAGGCTACCAGTTTGAAGCCGCCGAAGCAAGTTTTGAGCTGCTGATGCGAGAAGCCCTAGGTCAGCGCCAGCGCCTGTTTCAACTGAATGGGTTTGATGTGTTTTGCCGGACTGATTCTGCCCTTAATAGCGACATTCTGAGCAGCCACGCCCTAGCAACGGTGAAAGTGTCGGTTAACCAGCAGGAAATGCTAACTGCCGCCGAGGGCAATGGCCCCGTTTCGGCCTTAGATGCAGCCCTGCGGAAAGCCTTAGTCACGTTTTATCCGGTGATTGCTCAGTTTCATCTGACGGATTACAAAGTACGGATTTTAAATAGCTGTACCGGCACGGCCGCCACAACCAGAGTCTTGGTAGAGTCCAGCAATGGGCGCGATCGCTGGACAACGGTGGGTGTTTCTCCCAATATCATTGAGGCGTCTTACCAAGCAGTGGCAGAAGGCTTAGAGTACGGCTTGCTCAATCGCCCTAGTCTGATCCCGCCAGTCACTGCCTAAGCGGGGAGCATTTTGGCGGTAAAATCTATGGCCAACTGCTTTCCTGAGAGTGACACCAATTTCAATCGGTTCTAGATCAACTATTTTTTGAAATTCTTGCGGAGCAAGGGTTTCAAAAAATAGCTGCTGGATGTAATCTTTAAGGCGGTATGACCAATTTGCCCAACCAAGATGAGTCGCTGATTGTAGCCAAAATTGCCCAGCAGGATCAGACGGCATTTTCGCTGCTTTACGATCGCTATGCCCGGCTGGTTTATACCCTGGCTTACCGGATTCTTGGCTCCGTTGAAGAGGCAGAGGAAGTTGTCCTGGACGTGTTTGCTCAGGTTTGGCGCACCGCCGATCGCTACGACCTCAAGCGCGGGCGGGTTGATGCTTGGTTGTGCCTGCTGGCGCGCAGCCGCGCTCTGGATCGCTTGCGATCGCTCAAACGGTCAGCCCGCGCAGTCGAAGCCTCTGAAAATGCGGCGATCGCGGAGCCAACCACCGACAATAAACCGGAAGAATCGCTGATGATCACGGAGCGGCGCGAGATTGTCCAAGCGGCGATCGGGCAACTGCCTGCGGAACAACAGCAAGTTTTGGTTTTAGCCTATTTTCAAGGTTTGACCCACAAAGAAATTGCCGCCCAAACGGGGCAGCCCCTTGGCACCGTTAAAACCCGGATCCGACTCGGTTTGGTTAAACTGAAAGACATTCTTCAGCCAGAATAAGTTTTGGTCTGTGTGCTCTAACTCAAAAATATTCCCGTTCAGTCAATCAGGATAACTTTCAGCGTAATTTGTTGAGCTTAAACCAAAAATAATGCGGGTGAGACATTAAATCGTTTGCCTAACTTTTGGGCATGGGTCTTACTGATCTCACGTTTACCATTGATGACTTCGGAGACAATCCCACTCGAACCAAACACATCCAGCAAGTCAGTCTGCTTCAGATGGTTAGACTCCATCAGATGCAGCAATCTGCTGAGTGGGGTCGAATGGGTCTGAAGCGGATAGTTTGCTTGCTCAAACTGCTCAACCAAAACTAGAAGCAAGTCGTATAGCCGATCTTCTTCGGGGCTGAGGCTTTCTTTTTGGAGCAAAGATTCCAGTCTGGCCAGTGCTTTTTCATTCTCTGCTTCAGTTGTAATTGCTTGAGGCAAGACTTCAGACAGGAGATTGGCATAGACATCAGGGTTAAAAGTAAGGGTCATTTTTCCAGTCATCCTTGTCGTATTGAGCATGGGTTAAGAAGTATTTGAAGAAAATAGTTTGTTTTGTATAGTCGATCGCTACAATTAGCCGGTAGCTATTGCCTTTGATGTTGAAGACAGTGAAAGTTCTAACCGCTTCAGCAGAACTATAAGTTTGTCTGACTTCAGTTAAGTTTTGCCAATCTGCGGATTTGACAACCTGATACCAGTCTTCGATTTGTCCTGCAACATCTGGAAACTGAGCTGCTGCTTGGCGTAATTTGCTGATTGCAATTAGATGCATCTGAGAGTTGTGCAAAGTTATATAATTCTTTCAATTTGAGAGCAAATTGTCAATGCCATGCATGATCGAGAGCGCGCTGTTGAGGCCGACTAAATGGGGTTTGGGAGGCAAAACGCTCTCTGCTCAAACCAAAGTCGCAATGAGGAAGTAGACCGCTCGGAATCGATAGACTAGGGGTAAATCTGGTCGCTCTGCATTATGACGAATCGCCTTGCCCAATCGCCAAGTCTCTATTTGCGGAAGCACGCTGAAAATCCAATTGATTGGTGGGCGTGGTGTGATCAGGCTCTAGAGACAGCCGCGCGAGAGGATAAACCGATTTTTCTGTCGATCGGCTATTCCAGTTGCCACTGGTGCACGGTGATGGAAGGCGAAGCGTTTTCTGACCTAGCGATTGCCGACTACATGAACGCGCATTTCTTGCCAATTAAAGTTGATCGGGAAGAGCGCCCAGACCTGGACAGTATCTATATGCAGTCCTTGCAAATCATGACTGGGCAAGGCGGCTGGCCGCTAAATGTATTTTTAACGCCGGGCGATCGGGTGCCCTTCTATGGCGGCACTTATTTTCCAGTCCAGCCCCGCTATGGGCGACCAGGATTTTTGCAGTTGCTCCAAGCTCTTGATAATTTTTATCGCACAGAACAAGGGCAACTGAGTGAGCAAAAAGATAAGCTGTTGGGCTATCTGCGCGCTTCTAGTCAATTTCAGCCCAGCCAAGACCTGAGTCCAGACTTACTGCTGCGGGGGCTAGAGCGGAATACAGCCGTGGTTGCGGCCACTCCGCAAGGGCCAAATTTCCCGATGATCCCCTATGCTCAAATGGCGCTGCACGGCAGTCAGTTTGACAATGATTCAGAGTATGACGCTTTGAGCGCCTGCGCCCAGCGGGGGCTGGATTTAAGCTTGGGTGGGATTTATGACCATGTCGGCGGTGGCTTTCATCGCTACACCGTCGATGCCAGTTGGACGGTGCCCCACTTCGAGAAAATGCTCTACGACAACGGTCAAATTATTGAATTCTTGGCTCGGCTCTGGCAAGCTGGCGTCCAGGAACCCGCAATTGAGCGGGCGATCGCTGGCACTGTCGGATGGCTGAACCGAGAAATGACCGCTCCAGCCGGCTATTTCTACGCGGCTCAGGACGCTGACAATTTTAGCCAAGCTACTGATTTGGAACCGGAAGAAGGCAGGTTTTACGTTTGGTCTGAGTCTGAGCTGAAGCAAATTCTGAGCGAAACCGAGTTGGCTGCCCTGGCTACCAGTTTTAAGATTGACCCCCCAGCCAACTTTGAAGACGGCTTGCTGGTGCTTCAGCGATCGCGGCGGGAACCCCTATCATCTCAAGTGGAATCTGCCTTAAACCAGCTATTTCTAGTCCGTTACGGTGAATCTACCGCTACCCGGAAGCAATTTCCGCCGGCCCGCGATAATCAAGCTGCTAAAACCTACCCTTGGCCAGGTCGGATTCCGCCGGTCACCGATACCAAAATGATTGTGGCCTGGAATGGGCTGATGATTTCTGGTTTGGCCACAGCGGCAGCGGTGTTGGATCAATCTGAATGTTTAAAGTTAGCCAGCCAAGCCGCCAGCTTTATCCTGGAACAGCAGTCGGGAGAGGGGCAACTGCGGCGGCTGAACTATGACGGGCAGCCCCAAGTCACCGCTCAAGCGGAAGATTATGCCTTTTTGATCAAGGCGCTGCTAGATTTGCAGCAGGCTGATCTGGTCAGCGATCCTGCTGAGGCTGATCGCTGGCTAGCCGCCGCCCTCAAGCTCCAGGCAGAATTTGACGAAATGCTGTGGGCGATTGCTGAGGGCGGCTACTACAACACCAATCGTCAGGTTGACCTGCTGATTCAAGAGCGGCAGTGGATGGACAGCGCCACGCCCTCGGCAAATGGAGTGGCGATCGCCAATCTAGTCCGGCTGTTTTTGCTGACGGCAGATCCAGCCCATTTAGACCGAGCCGAGCAGGGCTTAAAAGCCTTTGGTAGCGTCATGCAGGCTTCGACAACCGGCTGTCCTAGCCTGTTTGCGGCTTTAGATTGGTTTTTGCACCCGACCCTCATTCGCACCACGGCTGATTTAATTAAAAATTTAATGGCTGAAACCTACTGGCCAACGGTGGTTTACCAACGGGTGGATGATTTGCCAGCAGGGGCGATCGCCCTAGTTTGCCAAGGATTGACCTGTTTGGAACCAGCCCGTGACCTGACCCAACTGAAGCAGCAGGTTGCTGGGGCTGTGGCATAGCGGATCGGTATTTTGACAGACTGCCAGATCGGCAGCAATGCGCTGTAATGGTTGTAGTCGCGTTTCAGCTCCATGATGTCCGCTATCGATATAAAACCCTGTCAGTTAAAGCAATTGTTTGATTGAGGACAGTTGGCCAGGAGAGCTTCGTGCCCCGATTAAACTGTCTATTTCTTGACTCTGATAGCGGTTGTAATTCAGCCAGCAGACGATTAGGGCTAAATTATGTTTAGTTAAGCTGTTCAAATTAATGCTTAGAAATCGCTTAAATATCTAATCTGATGAGAGGATTTTGCCAGAGCCTCATGGCAGGTGTAAAAGATGACAACCTATGAAGGAGATCAGCAGTTTAGACAGGATTCCGGTTGGCAAAATAGCTCTACCGACCAAGGAATGCGTAAAGTTGCCGATCGCTTAACTCAAGCGATGGCCAGGGATGAACTTGTGCAAGCGACGGTTCATAACCTGAGAGCCAAGCTGCAAAGCGATCGCGTCGTCCTCTACTACTTTTATGCCCAATGGGAAGGGCAAGTCACCTTTGAAGCTTTGGGAACCCATGCGATGTCGATTGTTGGCTCTAAAGGGCCGGATCAATGTTTTAACGGCGACTATGCGGCCCTGTACGAAGCGGGGCGAGTGCGGGCCATTCCTGACATTGAACTAGAGCCCATTCAAGAGTGCCATCGCAATTTTTTGCGCCAACTGATGGTGCGAGCCAATTTGGTTGTGCCAGTGATCAACGGTCAGCGGCTATGGGGGCTGTTGATTGCCCACCACTGTCGATCGGCTCGGCCCTGGTCACTGTCAGACATCGACAATCTGCGGCAGGGGGCAGAAACGTTGGCTAAGGCTCCTTCGATTCTACAAAGCTAGTAGAGTGAAGGAAGAAGGCAGAGGGCTAGTTATTCCTTCTGCCCTCTGCCTTCAACAAGATTGAGATGGTCAGCGATCGCTCGTTAAAAATCTGCCAGATCGGTGAACTGAGTTTGCTGAAGCGGCTGCAAGCCTTTTGCCCAGCGGATCTGATTGGCGATGATGGGGCAATTCTCTCGCCGCAGCCGGGGTATGACTTGGTAGTTACCACCGATATGCTGGTCGATCGCGTTCATTTCAGCGACCAAACCACTGCTCCAGAAGATGTCGGTTGGCGGGGAGCCGCCGCCAACTTGTCTGATTTGGCAGCAATGGGAGCAACTCCGTTAGGCTTGACGGTGGCTCTGGGGCTACCCGGTGATCTGGCTGTGGGTTGGCTGGAGCGGCTTTACCAGGGGCTAACCGCCTGCCTGCACCAGTTCAATACGGTGCTGGTAGGAGGAGATGTTTGCCGATCGCCCGTGATTACCCTTGGCATTACCGCGATCGGTCAGGTGCGACCAGAGCAGGCGATTCGCCGCTCCACCGCTCAACCCGGCGATGCGATTGTGGTGACAGGCGTTCATGGTGCCTCTAGGGCTGGTTTGGAACTGCTGCAACAGCCCATCTGGGGAAAAGCTCTGAGCGTGGGCGATCGCAAGGCTCTAATCAAAGCTCACCAGCGCCCGTCTCCCCGCTTAGATGTGATCCAAACCCTGCGGCAGCAGTCTCCTGATCTGCGGGTGAGCGGCATGGACAGCAGCGACGGTTTGGCGGATGCCGTGCTGCAAATTTGTCGAGCCAGTCAGGTCGGGGCCAGATTAGATTGGGCAACAATTCCGCTCCCAGAGGGGTTTCAGAACTCAGCAGTCCTATCGCCTCAGCAGGCTCTAGACTGGAGCCTCTACGGCGGCGAAGATTTTGAATTAGTGCTTTGCTTAAACCCTGATGCGGCAAAGCAGCTTGTGCCAGATTTAGGCAGTAAAGCAGCGATTGTTGGCGAAATTGTCGCTGGTTCAGAAGTCACGCTCAAAGTTGATCATCAAGTCATCTGCCTTAATTCCGACCAAACTTTTCAGCATTTTTGAAGTGCGCGATCGCACAATCTAAATTATTCCAATAACGTTGGTTATCATTGCCCGTAAAGACGGCGATGATGCCCCCCGCTATCTCGAACAGCAAGTCAAAGTTGCGCTTCAGAACATTCAGGATCTTCAAGATGAGCATGAGTAAGTATCAGATGTTAATCCAGTGGTCAGAGGACGACGCTTGTTACGTTGTCTCTCTGCCTGATTTTCCTGAGTTACACCAGCCCTGCACCGATGGCGCAACCTATGAACAGGCGGCTACTAATGGTCATGAGCTGATTGAATCTTTATTTATTTGGTATCAACAAGAAGGCAAAGTAATGCCTCAGCCGAAGACGCTACAGCCTGCCCAAACCAATAATGCTTTAGAGTTGAGGAGATGATTCGAGCAGAGCGATCGCTGATTCTTCTTTTTCATTACATCTTCTGTCGTAAATAATCCAGCAGAGGTTTCTGGATCAAACCGAGGCTTTTATAGGCTTGGATGGCGGCTGGTATTTGTGAGATCGCGGCCGCTAATTGTGCCGCCATGCCCGGTTGTTGCACCACTTGCTGCAAGGGAAACAGGTAAGTATGAATCCCAAACAAAATATGATCACTTAGCGGTAAACGTCTGAGCGACTGCCGCTCCCTCCGCAGCCAGAGTTTTTCGCCAGCATTTTCGTCGGTAATCGTCAAGTTTTGCCCCTGCTGGTTTCGTTCTGGGGGCAAAAACAATTCAGGCGTATCAACAATATTCCAGTTCATTCGCCAGACTGGGAACCCTGGCTTGAGGCGGTCAAATAGAGCATCAACTGGGCGGGACAGCTTTGATTGATAACCGGGGACGGGAGCATGAATCTGGGTCATTGGTTGCCCCAGCTTTGCTGGTAAAGACCAGCGCAACGGAAAGCACACCGAACCCGCCACTAAAATGTATCCTTGCTGACCCGATCGCAATAACACCCAGTCTTCCTGAACTAAGCGACCAGCCAAATCCAGCGGCGCAAATTCATTCCGATGCCATATTTGCCCGGTTTGCTGATTAACCAGAGTAGCGTGATCATGGCGGTAGAGTTCGGGCGCGTAAGTTTGGAGATGATTTATAAGTAAAGTCAGGGTTTCTTGCTGGGCAGTTTGGCTCTCAGGCAGAGCCACAAAGACCTCAGCATGACGCTCTTGCAGCAACCTTTCTTTCTCTGCCAGTTCTGCTGCAAATGCGGCACTGATATCAATCCATTCCGCCTCGGACAGGGGTTTGATGCCGATCTGTAAGTGCGATCGTCCAGACGCAAACGGATAATTGTCCACAGGTAATTTACTCCTTGTCGGCGGCAACTCAGACTGAACGTCATTCTAGACATTGATGCCTATTCCAGGGGAAGTCAAAAGGGCTAATATGATGATTCAACGATCGGGAAGCCGCAGTGCAATGCCAGACTTAAAGGAACGACTGCGATCGCACCTGGTTGAACTTGCCCGCGAAAGAGACCCCTACTTTGCCACCCAGGGGCATTTTTATGTGCAGCAATACATTCGGCAACAGCTTGCAGCCTGGGGAACGGTAGAGCACCATGATTTTGCTGTAAATGGCAGAACCCATCGGAACTGGATTCTGAATCTTGCTGCGGCAAAACGTCAAAACCGGCCGCCCATTTTAATTGGTGCCCATTACGATGCCGTGCCTGGAACGCCTGGAGCTGATGATAATGCGACGGGCGTCAGCGTCTTATTGGAAATGGCCAAAGCCTTTTCAGAGCAGCCAGCAAACTATCCAATTCGATTAGTCGCCTTTGATCTAGAGGAAATCTTTACGCAGTCAGACACGTTTGGCAATGTCCAATATGCCAAGTTTCTCCAAAAGCAACCGCTCCGGTTAATGATTGCCCTTGAATCGATCGGCTACTGCTCTCACCAACCGAATTCGCAAAAGTATCGTCCCGGCTTAGACCGCTTCTATCCGACCCAAGCCAACTTTATTGCCCTGGTTGGAAACGTGCCAGCAATCCTGGATCTGATTCGCCTTAGCCGTTGTATTCGGCGCTCCGGCCTGGGCGCAGTCTGGCTGCCAGCGGGGATGAGGGGGCAGATTGTGCCTGCGACGCGACGGGGAGATCACGCGGCGTTCTGGGATCGGGGCGATCGGGCAATTATGGTCACGGATACAGCAGAATTTCGGAATCCCAATTACCATAAATCGAGCGATCGGATTGAAACTCTCAACCTTAATTTTCTGACCCAAGTTTGCACTGGTCTAACTGAAGGGATTCGTCTGCTCTAGGGTAGACCGCTCAAGCGTCAGTCGATCAAAGGAGTCAATTCAGACAATAGATTTTGTTGCTATGGTACGAATATTTGCCTTCAAGATCGAATTGTGCAGGAAGAATAAGTATGCAATATCGACGACTGGGACGCTCTGGCTTACAGGTAAGTGAACTATCTCTTGGTTCATGGGTAACCTACGGCAATCAGGTTGATCAGGAAGCCGCGATCGAAACGCTCTCGGTTGCCAGAGAGGCGGGCGTGAATTTTTTCGATAATGCGGAAGTCTATGCCGGTGGAAAATCTGAGACTTTGATGGGGTCTGCCCTGAAGCATCTGGGTTGGGAGCGAGAATCCTATATCATCTCGACTAAGTTTTACTGGGGGCTGGCAGAGGGGCCGAATCGAAAAAACACGCTCAATCGCAAATATTTACACCATGCCATTAATGGTTCCCTCCAGCGGTTGCAGCTAGACTATGTAGACCTCGTGTTTTGCCATCGTCCCGATCCCCAGACTCCGATTGCAGAAACAGTCTGGGCCATGCATGACATGATTCAGCAGGGCAAAGCCCTTTACTGGGGCACATCAGAATGGTCAGCAGCGGAAATTGTCAGTGCTTGGCAGATCGCCGATCGCCATCACCTTCATCAGCCGGTAATGGAACAACCCCAATACAATCTCTTCCATCGGCATCGGGTAGAACAGGAATACGCCCGACTCTACGAAGATCTGGGCTTGGGCTTGACGACCTGGAGTCCGCTCGCTTCGGGAGTATTGACAGGCAAATACGCCAATGGAGTGCCGGTTGGCAGCCGCTCTACCTTGCCCGGCTATCAATGGTTGCAAGGCACAGTCACCAACCCCGACTGGATTGCTGCAACGGAGCGCCTGCGACCGATCAGCGATCAACTCGGCTGCACCCTGTCTCAGTTAGCGATCGCCTGGTGTGCCAGCAATCCCCAGGTCAGCACTGTGATTACCGGCGCCAGTCATTCAACTCAGGTGATTGAAAATATGAAAGCGATCGACCTGATTCCCAAGCTGAATCCAGAATTACGGCAACGAATTCAGGAAGCTGTCGGCGAGATTGCAACGTAAATCTGGATAGAGCTGACTTGATGATTCCCAAGACCGAGTGATCGCGATCGCCCTAAAATCCAATCCTCTGCTCAAACTCCTCAAGCGATTGAGTAATGTTCCGTTACAATGTAGGGCGTCAGTGCACCGTTCTACTTACTGCTGCGGAGTCGCAAAACACCTATGAAGCGAATACTGGCCTTGGTTCCCGGTGGAATTAGCGATCAAATCCTATTCTTTCCCAGCTTGGATGATTTAAAGACCCAACTGCCGAAGGCTGAACTAGATGTTGTTGTCGAACCCAGGGCCACCAGTGCCTACCGGGTCTCCCACGCCGTCAATAAAGTGATTCCCTTTAATTTTGGCGGGCAAAATGGCCCGGCAGACTGGCTGAACCTATTGGGAATCCTGCGCGAGCAAGAATATGATGCCGTGATGTCTCTGGGCACAGGTTGGTCAGTCGGGCTGCTGATGTGGCTGCTGCGAGTTCCGAGCCGGATTGGTTATACAACTGGTAAACCGATGCTGCTGCTGACTGACTCAGTTTTGCTGAATCCTGACCAGTATGTGGCTGTCATGTATCACGACCTGCTGCAAGGGCTGGGCATGACTTCCGCTTGTCCACCGATCGCCATTCAGGTGCCAAAACCAGACATCGAGTGGGCAGACAATGAGCGGGCCTATTTGGGGCTAGCGAGTTCCGGCTATCTGCTGATTGATGGCGGTGCGAGTCAACTGACCCCAAAAGGCATCAATCAGATTTATCCGATCGCCAGTTGGCAAAAAGTGATCAGTGAGTTTCAGCGTCGCCAACCCGACCTGCCAATTGTGCTGGTACAGGGGACAGAAGATGCTGAATGGATCGCCGCCATGCTGCATGAATCGCCTGATCTGAAAGTGACCGCACCGGGCGATGTGGGTAAGCTGGCTGCCATGATTGCTGGGGCTAGCTTAATGCTGTGTACCGACAGCGCTTCAATGCAGCTTGGGGTGGCAGTACAAACCTACTTGGTGGCTTTATTTGGATCGACTGACCCCGACCGGCTGCTGCCCAAGAGCGATCGCTTTATTGGCATTAAATCTCCGACTGGCGACATTGCTGACATTCCGCCCGCCATGATTCTGGAGCAAGCCTGGCGTGGCTAAGCCAGCGGTTTTTGAAGGATAAAGCGGACAGGCGATCGCAATTGAAGATTAAGAATTAAAGCACCGATGCTAGACGAGCAATTTTGGACAATCATTGACACCAGTCGCCAGAATTCAACTTATTGTGAATCTCAAGCTGAGTAGGTAGGAAGAAAGTAAGGGGAGGCTTCGCTGAGAACGGCTTACCCGTTCAGCACCTAGGCGGCACCGCGTTGATCCCAGGCGGTGGTGGCGAAGTCACCGTTGCTAATGCCGACTAGGGCTCCGGCGGTCAGGGGAGCAGTAAGGGCGATCGGGGTGCCGCTGCTGGGGCTGGTTTGCAGGGCCTTGAGCATTTGCAGGTTGAGCGGGCTGGGGAGTTTACGCACGCCGGGGGTAAGGGTGGTGTTCATCAGGTCGTAGGGATGCAGCCGGGGGGCGAGGTGGCTGCCATCGCGGGTGAGGGTGGCGCTGAAGCCATCGCCGACAAAGATAGGGGTGCCATTGACGAGTTGAACGCGGCTGTCGCAGGGTTGCCTTGAATTAAACCGGCCAGGTGCCCCAGCTCGTGGAGAATCGTCGTCAGCAGGTTGTAGTGGCCGCTGGCGGGGGAGTTGGTAGCGCGGAATGCGGTTGGTTCTGTCCCCTAAGAGAAGTCGAAGGGGGTGAATTCGCTGTTTTCCCAGGGGGTGGGGTCAATGAACCAGCCGAGGTCGTTGCCGTTGTAGTCGAGCAGGAGGGTGCCGGCGTTGGGGGTGCCGTTGGCGGTAAAGCGGGTGAGTTGGGCTTCGGCGAGTTGACCAGTGGGGAGGTCGGTGACTTCGATGTTGAGGTTAAATGGAGTGGTTTCCCCGGTCAGGAAGTTGGTTCAAGTGGGGACGGTTGTATTTTGGAGACTGTAATTATGACTACTCAGAAAGTTAAAGCTGCTAGTGAATTGTTGCAGCGTTATGCTGCTGGGGAAAGAGACTTCCAAGGGCTTGATCTCGAAAGTCGGTTCAAGAGGGATATCCCTCTGATTGGAGCTGATCTGAGTGGGATAAATCTTGCTGGTAGCAATCTGGCTGAGTGCTCTCTTGAGAGCGTCAACTTCAGTAGAGCTAACCTTGAGGGTACTTGGTTCCAATCCTCCAATCTGCGGAATGCTAATTTCACTGGAGCTAATTTGGATGGTGCCCATTTCGACCATGCGATTGCAGATCGAGCTAACTTCACAAACGCCATCCTGATGGGAGCTGATCTCAGGTGCGCCAGCATGGAAGGCGTTGATTTGAGTGGAGCCAATTTGCAGGGTGCGATTGTCGGCGGTAGTGATGTTCCGTGGGAAGACATTGGGGATGACGAGGGTGCTCCCTATCTGGTAGATGCTATTTTCCGGGAGACTACTATGCCCAATGGGAGCATCAGAACTGACCCCTAATATTGAGCTTGTAACGGCAAAAACATCTGGTTCAGCAAGTAGAAAAGCTCGCTGTGGAGAATCACCAGGTGGCACTGACACTGGAGTGTTTTTGAGTAACGGTAGGCTGGGTTGAGGAACGAAACCCATGCCCCACAACGAATCACTCAAACTCATTCTCAATTTGCAGTTTTTCGGGCTTCGTAGGGCAGGTCACTGAGCCGACGGTAGATAAAGTCCTCCCGTCCCCGCCAATTGCTCAGACTCATCCCCTCTTGAATTTCCTCGATCAGCTCCCCAGGATTGAGAGGGTGTTTGAAAAGTTTTGAGAAAAGCTCTTGACCCATTAATCTGTCTAAAAAGAAGACGACAGAGGATCAAGAGCCATGAGAAAAGCATACCCGACGGATCTGACGGACGAGCAATGGGA
>JAESGG010000052.1_pt1 | contig 44313 bp, 53 predicted proteins | sample 9266231 | NCBI WGS metagenome assembly JAESGG01 (sample SAMN14515337, study PRJNA621664) | algae metagenome | isolation source: Aphanocapsa sp. GSE-SYN-MK-11-07L and co-occurring heterotrophs from wet... | place: USA: Grand Staircase Escalante National Monument, Utah | collected 2006-04-16 | reverse complement strand
TCTTGATGCCGTATTAGAAACTGTATGCAAGGGATTGAAAGAGCTAATGGATTTACCAAATAAGCTACGGTCTATGACCAATTTTCCTCACATGAGAGTTACGTTTTAAGACGCGAACTGGTATCAGCTTTTAGACCTGATGAGCTGCTGCAACAGTGGCCAACCCACTGGCTGGCTGACAATGCAGTGCAAATTGTCAAGCGCTCGAAGCTGGCCGCCTGTTTAGCCGTTCTCTACTTGCCAGAGGATGAGTGCAGTGCATTTCTGAGGCGGCTGGGGACACAGTTCGCTAAACAGGGGGTTAGAGCCAGAGACCTATTGACAATGGCTAAACGGTGGCGAGAGAAACGGCAGCGCAAGCAGGTTAGGAGCCGCTACGTGACTGAGTACGAGCTGATCAAAAATCGACTGGGGCGAAAACTGAGATTTAACCAAATTCTGAACAAACCAGAGCTTGACGGTGAGCCATTCCCGGCTGAAAAAGCACGGCTCAAACTGGTGATTGAGAAGGGCCTACCTCTGAAGTCGGGCAAAGACGATTTGATGGAAATTGTGCTTTATCTGGCTCAGAAAAATAGCTACAACCCCGTCAAAGACTATTTAGATCGTGTTTTTTCCAAATTCGGCAACGACATCCAGGTTTTAGAGGGGCTGGCTGAACGTTATCTCGGCAACTCAGAGCCGATCGCCCAGACCCAGCTTGTTAAGACGCTGATCCGAGCGGTGGCCAGGGTGTTTGAGCCTGGCTGCAAAGCTGAAGATTCGACTGTTTTTCAGGGGCCGCAGGGCTATCAAAAGTCCGAATTTTTGAAGCTGTTGGCCTCCCCTGCCTGGTTCTGCGATGACTTCAACAATCCGACCGACAAAGACCACCTCTTGAAGCTGCATGAAACTTGGATTGTTGAATGGTCGGAGTTGTCGGGGCTGACCCGGCGTGAGATACAACGAGTCAAACAGTTTATGTCCTGCTCGAACGACCATATCCGGCGGCCCTACGGCAGAGAGGCTGAGCCAATGCCACGCCCTTCGACGATTATCGGCACCACCAACGACACTGAATTCCTACAGGACAGCACTGGAAATCGCCGCTGGTGGGTGATCAGAGTTAATCAAAAGATTCCGCTTGACCTGGTGCGAGAGGAACGCGATCGGCTCTGGGCGGCGGCTGTCTCGTTATACAAGGGCGGTGAATCGTGGTGGCTGAACGATAAGGATGAGCTGGCGGCTGAAGCAGCGCGGAAGGAGTTTGAGGTCGTTGACGCTTGGCATGATGTCATTGCCGACTTCCTGGAGAACCGAGAAGAGGTGTCTGTCAATCAGATTTTTACCCATGTCCTCAAGATTGACATTGGACTGCTCGACAACAGCAAGCGCTCACGAGTCACAAACATTCTGCGGCGGTTGGGATTTGAGTACAACCCAAATTCTGTTTACCGCAATGGTGAACGAGTCAAACTGTGGGTGAGAAAAATAAATTCAAAAAAAGCTCTCAGTGGAGAGGGGGTGTCAGGGGTGTCAAGGGTGTCAGAACCCCAAAATTCAGACAGTGAGAGCGTTTCGTCTGACACCCTGCTTGAACACCCTCCCTCCAATTTCTGACACCCTGACACCCAATGGCAATGGGCGGGGTGTCAGAAGGGTGTCAAGCAGGGTGTCAGATAGAAGCTATAGCCAGAAAGACTTTCAGGGCTTTGACACCCTTGACACCCATGTTTCACTAAGGGAAAAAAACGAGTTTATTTCTGACCGGGCTTTTCAGGTTGACGATCGCGTTCGAGTGATCACCGGTGGCAAATTTAAAGATCGAATGGGCAGGGTTGAGAGTTACGACCCGACCGACCAGACCTACAGGGTAAGGTTCGCTGATGGCGGTGGTGGGGATTGGCAAGCAAAACAATTGAAGGTGGAACCATGATGCAACCCCATGAATTTCTGTTCAGGCAATACCTGCTTGCCCTGCCCTCAGCAGTCAGCAACTTGATTTATGCCGGCGCTGGGGGACTGTCCTACCTGCTTGATGATGAAGTTGCTGGGGCGTTGCACATCCTGGTGACAGACCCTGACATTGCCTACAGATTGCGTGGCTACAAAGGCGTACTGAATCGCGCCTGCCAGGTCGTCTTTGGCAAAAGCAAGCCGGTGGTCATCAGCCTGATTTACCCTGATGACCAAGTGCCTTCACAGGCTGCACGAGTTGAGTGCGAAGAGTTTGGTGACGAGATGATTTACCATTTGCAATGGTGAACTCTTACCCCCTGGCTGGTAAAAGCCAAGGTACTTCCTGGGGGTAAACCATTGCGGGGTGCGAAGCCGCAGTCTATTTCTAGAGACAGAAATTTCTGAAAAATCATTGCCGCCGCCACAGACCAGAAAGTCACGATTGCCGCCGCCGTTTCACCCCAAAACCCTTGCAAAATGAGGATAATTAATTCAAGTTAAGGGCATTAACTAAGATGGCATTGCCGTTCAATGTAAGATCATTACTCAATCGAAAGCTTGAAGCGGTATTGCCGCTTTCGGTTGAGAAGCAAAGCGCAGACACGATTGAGTTCGCCTTTTCCAGCGAGTACCCCTACAAGCGCCCTTGGGGCCTCGAAATCCTCAGCCATGAGCCAGAGGCGGTAGACCTGTCTTACCTACGATCGGGGGTGGCCAACTGGCTTTGGAACCATGATTCCGACAATATTATCGGCTCTATCATCGATGCCCGAATTGAGAATCGGCGGGGGCGCTGTATTGCCAAGTGGTCAGCGCTGGGTGATGCGCCATTGCGCCGCGCCCAGGTGCAAGAAGGCACCCTGCGGGGCATCTCCTGCCGCTACGAGATTATGGCCGCCGTCCAAAACGGTGAGGAAGTGCTGATCACCCGCTGGCGGCCGGTGGAAATTTCGCTGACTGCTGTGCCCGTCGATCCAACGGTGGGATTGGGCCGACAAAGATTTACTAACAAAGGAGGAAACGGAATGAATACCTATGAAATACGTGAAATTGAAGAAAAAGAGCGCGATCGGATTAGCTCCATTCGCGGCTATGGACAGCGCCACGGGCGAGAAGAGTTGGCTGAAAGGTTGATTTCACAGGGAACAGATTTAGAAACGGCGAGAGGGCTGCTGCTTGATTCGATCATGTCTAATACCCAGTCGCCAGTTGCGGCGATTCCCAACGAATCGGTACTTGGTTTAAGCCGGTCTGATCAAAAAAAATACAGTTTGGCCCGCGCTATCTTGGCTTGGGCAGAGAAAGACTGGTCTGGAGCAGGCTTTGAGCGTGAGTGTCATGAAGCCCTAGCCCAGCGTTCAAGTAAGCCACCACAGGGGCTTTTAATCCCGGTTCATGACCTGATGTTTACCAGCCAGAAACGGGCGACCTACATGGTCGGAACACCCAGTACCGGGGGGAATTTGGTCGCGACTGATTTGCTAAGTGAGAGCTTCGTTGATGCACTCAGAAATCGCTGTTTGACGTTGCAGCTGGGCGCAAGTTTGTTAAGCGGATTGGTCGGAAATACTGATGTGCCAAGAAGAACCGCCTCCGCCAACACGTTTTGGGTGGCTGAAGATGCCCCTATTACCCAATCCGAGGGCTTGTTTGACGTGGTTTCGCTAAGACCTCGAACGGTTGGTGCTCTGAGCCGATTTAGCCGATTGACGTTGCTTCAAGCCACTCCAGCGATCGAGGATTTGATCCGAAGCGACTTTGCCGCCATCCTGGCAACTGAAATTGATAGAGTTTCCATTGCTGGCTCTGGTACGGGTGGGGTTCCGCGCGGCATTCTCAACACTCCTGGGATTGGCTCAGTCGCCTTAGGTGCTAACGGGGCAGCTCCCAGCTGGGCTAATGTCGTTGCCCTGGAAACGTTGCTCTCCAATGCGAATGCCGATGTGGGCAGCTTGGGCTACCTGACTAATTCCAAGGTCAGGGGCGTACTGAAAAACACCTTGAAACCCTCGCCATCCAGCGAATTCATCATTGGCGATAGCGGTCAATCTACGCCAGGCTTTGAGCGATTGAATGGTTATAGATGTGGGATTTCCAATAACATTCCCTCCAACCTGGCCAAGGGTTCAGGAACCAACCTGAGCGCCATTCTCTTTGCCAATTGGGCAGACCTTTTGATCGGTCAGTGGGGCGCGATGGAAATCCTCTCAAATCCCTACGGAGAGAACGATTTCAGCGCTGGCAGAATCGCGGTTAGGGCGATGATGACGCTCGATATCGGAATTCGTCGGCCCGCTTCCTTTGCAGCCATCACAGACTGCATTACAACCTAGCTTTCTCTCTGATGACAATGACTTGCCCCCAAATTGCCAGATTCTCTGGCAATTAGCGCTCTGGGGGTATTTTTGTCTGCTATCGAGACAACGCCTCGACTAACTTAGCTTTAGTCATCCGACCGTAGCCGGCGAGCTTGCGATCACGAGCGATCGCCTTGAGCTGGCGAATGGTCATCGAGTCTAGGACAGCCGTTTTCATCTCTCGCAGCATGTCATCTGTTTTCGCCATGCTGGCTTCTAACTCAGTCCCAAGGGCATAGACTTCAGCAACAAACGGGGGGAAGATTCCGCCCGTTTTTGCTGCCTGTGCAGCGTCAAGCTGACGTTGTGTGATCGACGGCAAAAACTCTTCTCGATCGTCAGATGACCAATAGTTGTCAATCGCCAGATCCTCTGGCGATTCTGTCTGCGGCGCTGGCGTAATCAATACCCGGCGAGGGGCGCTGGAGACTTGCGGAAGTGTGCCGGGGGAATCTTCCGCCGGACACCTTCCTTCGGGCAAATCGCTGGAGACTCCGGCGATTAAGGCAATCGGGGCAGCAGCCGGCGGCAACGACAAAACCTGAACCGTTCGGGTTTTGCCGTTCAAATTCTGCAAATTGCGGTTTTTACTTGGCAATAAACGGGGGGAAGGTTCCTCCCGTTTTTGCCACTCAATGAACTCGCGGGTGAGCTGACCCAGGCGAATGACAATCAGACAGAGTGTCATCGCATTGACGAGAGAGCTTTCAAGCAACTGTGAATGCTCTCTGGCTGTTTGTGCATAGAACTGACGTGCTTGGGAATTGGTCAGAGCAGCAAAAGCGGCGGTGTAGGGATTGTAATTAGACATGATTGAAAGTCCTTTGCCCAGGAATGTAGAGGGTGGGCGGTAGTGGTAGCGAGAGGCTGTAGCGATTTGCCTCATGAATTAAATATAACGTAGTATACTGGGTTTATTATCAGTGATTCTACGTAAATGCCAAGCAAAAACCCAAAAAATCATGAAACCCGTTGGCCGAAAGGCAAAGGGCTAACGCGCGGAAGGGCCACGGCTGCTGTAACCGCAGAAATTGAAGCTTTACTCAACTCACTTCCTAATCGCAGCGAGTTCATTCGACAGGCGATTTACGAAAAGATTGAGCGCGATCGTCTATTGCCCCCTTGGCAGATTCCCTATGATGCTCCACGGGAACCGAATTATCACCCTGAATGGCAAGCGAAGGACGAAGAACATTTTAGTCGGCTGACCGAAGATTTCAAGCAAGATGAGGCAAGGTGGGAAAAGCATCTCAGCCAGGAAAAGCACCTCGAAAAACTAAAGAGAGGCTGTATGACCCAAGCTTTTGAATCAGAGGCTGAGTATTTAGCTTTTCGCGCTTGGTGCCTGGAAGGCTCTTGTATCCAGCAACGGATGTCTTCTGGCAAAGGAGCAGCGGAATTTAAGATTCCATTGTTTTGGAAAAACCTAAAGAAGGTAGGAAAGTTCACAGAAGACCCAAAATCGCCAAAGTCTCTGGCGATTAAACTACCACCCACCCTCGTTGAATTCCAGAAAAAATACAACCTTGATTGACAGTTCCCCTGAATGGGTAGCTCAAGACCCAGAAGGCTTAAGAAGAGCCTGAATCGCTGTATAATCCGGCGATTGAGCAGTTCAAAAAAGAGATGAAGCTCTGGGAGGAGCAGGATAGAACAAGATGACTCAAGCCACAGATAACGACTTTCAGCGCTTAGTCTTAGAGCGCTTGGACAAAATTGACGGAGATATTACCCGCCTCGATAGCCGACTAGAGAAAGCTGAAACCAAGTTTGATGCCTATGTCAAAGCCTCCGAAGGCATGACCCGCATGGCTACAACTATCATCATCACTGCCGGAGCTGTGGTGATTTTTGGCGGCGTTGTGGATAAAGCCGATGTGCTGTTTGCGGGGTTAGCGAGGCTGCTTGGCAAAGGTTAGCAGTTCTGTAAAACAAGCTAGCAATAATCTTCAGGGGGCACAATTGGGGGCACTGAAATATTATCCTGCAATAAAATCACTTAACTACGAGCAATTTACGACTTTATTCAATGCCCCTACTCTCCATCATTACCAAAGCGGCATAGCGAGAATTGATCAATAGTGGGACTGGTGATGCAGCCAAATGAAGTGCAGCTTCAGCGGCTGTTTGAAGTTCTTCGTTATCGACTGCCCTTGCAATGGCGCGCCAGATTTGTTGATGTGATGCCCGGTGGAGAAGTTGTCATCCTGTTTGAGCAGTCAATTAATTATCGATGGCGCTACCGCTACACAATTTATATTGACGCTAGTTTTAGCGAGGGTGAATTTTATGTCTAGCTACGATCAGTACAGCAGTTTATCTGAGCAAGAATTTTGGAGCCTAATTGAGCAAGGACAAGCGCACCAAGATGCTGGTTTTTATGCTGAATTCCAGCGACGCACTCAAGGCGATCGCCAATATAATCCCAAGGTTGATCCCCAAGCTTGGGATAAGAGTACTGCTGTCTTAATTGCTTTTATGGATCGCGAGGGATTGCCTCGCCAAAATGAGAGCAGATCGCCGTGAGCGCCCGGAAACTATAATATTGCAGTTTGTTACTGGATTAGTTCTTCATGGATTTATGAACCGCAGCTTTGCGATCGCGTCGCTGCTTAATAGCTGCTAAACCTGCTAACAGCACCGTTCCGACGGCTTGGGGTGGCACGGGTACTTGAGTGACTTGCCCTGGCCCATTAATAAAACCTGTGTAGGTACCACTATCATCGTTGAAGAAACCAGTCGCGACCAGAGAGTATTGCACACCAGCCGTCAAGGTAAAGTCAAACTGAGGATTGGTTGCCCCCAGCCCATCAATATTGCCAATTCTGACATTGGTGAGGGGTTGAGTTGGGTTAAAGCTGTTTTCGTACAGAAAAAGCGCCATTGGCCAACCAGTGGTCAGGGCGGAAATAGTATAGGAGCCGCTGGTATCAACCAGGAAGTCCAGGTTCTGATAGGGGGTACTGGTAGCAGAGCTATCTAGAGTATCAGGCGGCAGTGTCCCATTTGGCTCCGGTCGATTCCAGGTGGGTTGCCCAGCGGTGGAGCCGTTGTAAAAAAAAGCCTGGGCAGGAACAGCCACCGCCAGACTGGCAACGCCTGCCGCGATCGCTCCGATAAATTGAATTTTCACGAGTTCACCCCAAATTAACGAGAAATAGCTGAGATAGCCAGGAACACTCAACGGTTTGCCCAGCCTGCTACACCAACAGCCAAAGCTTTGCCTTAACCGGCTGCATCTTCACCAACTTTTGCTTTGCGATTCCGCAGCTTTTTGACTGCGGCCAAACCCGCTAGCAGCACTGTGCCTATGGCCTGGGGAGGCACGGGCACAGGGGTGGCATTACCCGAAAGCGTCCAACCAGAGAAACTGCCAGTGTCTGATTCAAGCCAATCGAAAACGGTCAGTCGCCAAGTGCTGTTTAAATTTTGCCCAGTGAATGGCGCTAAAGAGGAGGGCGGAGCAACGTTATTAGGCCCAGAAGTCTTAAAAGTACTAGGGGCATAATTACCAGCCGGAATATTGAAGCCAGGACCACCACCGGTTGCTGCGGCCCAAATATCGCCCGTGAAGGCATTGCTAAAACTGTAGGGGCCCCTGAAATTGGAGTTATCTCCAATGGGGAAACCATAGGAAGGAGCTGCAACTCGCCCAATTCGGTTGAACAAATCAACACTCGTACCTGTGTTGACGTTGGTTAAGGTCGCAATTAGGTCGCCGCCAAAGATATGATTCAGCCCGGTAATTGTGACTGTTAGGTCACTGATAAAGCCTGGATCTGAGATCACAATATCTCGCGAAACAATACCGGGTGTACTGGTGCTACTATCGCCGTCTGGGATCGTGGCAGGAGTGGTATTGCTAAAAGTAAAGGCAAACCCTAAGGATTTAGAGGCCGTCGTCAGCAGAACGGTGCCAGCCACACCCGCCGCGATCATCCCCGTCAACAGCCGTTTATTCATTAATTTATTTCCTTAAGCCTAAGAGGGTGTTTAAAAAGGTTTGATAACCACGTTTCTATCTGCAAGATCCCCCTAAATCCGCGCCACTTGCTCCAAGCCGGGAAACCCGTCCACCGCAGTGGCTTCCCTTAAAAAGGGGGACTTTGAGTTCTGAAGCCCCCTTTTTAAGGGGGTTGGGGGGATCTGCGAGAGCTAAACATCTTAGCCGGGCACTTTTAAAACACCCTCTAAGAATCAGTGTTCGATACACACTAGCTTTTTGGTTAATAACCCACTTGATACAGAAAATATATCACCTGAATATAAAGAACCTGGTTTTAGCCCCAATCCTTATCCTGCAAGCATCGCTCTAGAATGACAACAAAGAGACAGAAATAGACATGGAGAACAATACAGGGCCGCGAGTCGTGGTGGTTGGAGCTGGATGGGCTGGGTTAGGAGCCGCCGATCATCTGGTGCAGCAGGGCTACCACGTTACTCTTTTAGAAGCAGGGGCCTATCCGGGGGGGCTGGTGGCGGGTTGGCAAACGGCCGGGGGCGGCCTGTAGAAGCCGGGATACATGGCTTTTGGTATCCCTACCGGAATATTTTTAGCCTGGTGCAGCGATTGGGCTTAAATCCGTTTACGCCCTGGACGCGCTCCGCCCAGTATTCTCCGGCCGGGCTAGAGGTAGAGTCGCCAATTTTCCAGGACTTGCCCCGCTTGCCGATGCCTTTGGGCACGTTCTTATATCCTGAATTTAAGCGCTTGCCTTTGGGCGATCGCCTTTCTGCCCTCCCTTTACTGGCTGCCCTGCTCGACTTTGACAACTCCGATCCGGCCTGGCGACGCTACGACTCGATTACGGCCAGAGAGCTATTCAAAGATTTTGGCGTCTCAGCTCGCCTGTACAAAGACTCCTTTGAACCAATGCTGCTGGTTGGCCTGTTTGCGCCGGGTGAGCAGTGTTCCGCCGCCGCTGCCCTAGGGATGCTCTACTACTTCATCCTGGCCCATCAGCCCGATTTTGATGTCGTCTGGTGCCGGGGCACGGTCGGTGAGATGATTTTTCGCCCTTGGTGCGATCGCCTAACTAAGCTGGGGGTTCAAGTCCTAACCCAGCAGCGGGTCAGCGATTTGGTGGTGAGCGCTGATCACAATGCCAAACCGAACGTGACCGGGGTAGTCTGCGGCGATCGCCAGTTTGAGGCGGATGCGGTGATTTTTGCTGTCGGTGTATCTGGAATCCAGAAAATTGTGATGGGTAGTCCCAGCCTCAGCGCCTATCCAGAGTTTCGCAACCTGATGAATCTGGGGGCTGTGGATGTGTTGGCAACCCGCCTCTGGTGCGATCGCAAAGTAGCAATTCCCCGCCCGTCCAATGCCTGCTTTGGCTTTGATGCCACCACAGGCTGGACATTTTTTGACCTGAACGCCCTCCACGACGAACACCAAGCTGCCCCCGGCACAGTGGTAGAAGCTGACTTTTACCATGCCAACCAGCTCCTACCCCTGAGCGACCAGCAAACCGTGGCTATGGTTAAGGATCACTTGAGTACCTGTGTACCAGGGTTTCGGCAAGCCGAGGTGATCGACAGCAGCGTGATTCGCCTGCCCCGCGCCGTGACTCACTTTGCCCCTGGCAGCTATCAATACCTGCTGCCCGCTCAAACCCCGCTGGCCAATCTGTTTATGAGCGGCGACTGGATTGTGAATCGGCACGGGTCTTGGTCCCAGGAAAAAGCCTACGTAACGGGCTTAGAAGCGGCCAATTTAGTCATCCAGCGCTGCGGCCAAGGCACCCCGGCCCCGATTATCCCAGTTGAAGCCGATGAGCCGCATATCCAGCTTGGGCGATCGCTGAATCGATTGGTTCGCAGTTGGGGTGAAGCTTTCCTGCCCCAATTTTGGCTGCCTTAGGGCCCGGTTAGCAGCGCCCCTTCAAAAGAGCAATGTTTTGAAATTAGTACAATAGAGTAATCCCTGATTGCTCACTCACTTGTACTGAGGCTATGCGAGAAATTCTAACGGTTCTGGGCGGGCTGCTGATTGGTATTTTGCTGACGCTAGGAACAATTTATTTGTTCTTCATGCTCTGCTTTTTCGCCCTCAGGCAGATGATGGTCAAAATGCACGAAACTGAACCCAAGATGCGAAAGCTGGGGGAGTACGTGCAGCGCAAGCAAGATCAAGGCATTGATCTAAACGAGATCCAAAACGACAGCGAATTTATGGCCTTGACGGCAGATATTCAGGCCAGCCTCAATCCCGTCAACTTTATTCCTGGTACAATCCGTAAGTTTTTGCCCCGCAAATGGAAAGATGCCGCCCGCTTACCCCAGGCGATCGCCTACATCAATGAAGCTGTGCCTAAAATTGTCAGTGATTGGAATCCACTTGAACTTGTGCATCGCTCTACCCCAAAACTGCGGGCTGCCAATCAGCCCGGTCATTTAGAGCAAAACTTTGCTGTCTTTGCAGACCGCTTGGGCGAACTGCAAGCCTACAACGGCATTAAGTATTTTGTCCAAGAGCAAAATACTCACCCCACGCGCTGGAATTTTGTGATTGAAGCTGATTTTGCCAAAGGAGCCGCCACCATTACTGGGCAAATTCTCTGGAAAGGCGAGCGGCTGTTCTTCGACAGCTTTTATGTCAGCACCTTTACGGCTGATGCCTAGCTCCAGAAGGGTGTGCTGCCGAAAAAAGAATATGTTTGCAGTGCCTCTAAGAGTGAGAACTGCAAACATCATCTCAGTTAACTACGGGACTGACGGGGCTCGAACCCGCAACTTCCGCCGTGACAGGGCGGTGCTCTAACCAATTGAACTACAGTCCCAAGAGCATTTTCAATTGTGCCGACAGATGGTCGGTTTGTCAAATACTGCTCAATGCAGCTTAGTAAACCCGCTCGCGCTGAGCCAGCAGCCGCTCTTCTAAAGCCGCAATCTGGTTATAAGCAGCAGTCAGTTGAGCCGTTAGTCGCTGAATTTGGACTTCTGGACTCAGTTGACGTTCACCACTTTTGCTGCGAGAGTCTGCTTGATTGCCGTCAACCAACACATCTTTGTGTTGCATTAAAGGATCGCTATTGCGATGAGTTTGCAGACTATAGCTACCATTGTTTGATGATTGCCCATCAAGACTTTCTGGCAGCAATTTACCAGCGGCGATCGCTTGGATCACCTTGCTGTCTAACTGTTCAACAATTTGATGCAGGGCATCGATCTTGGCACTTAAGGCCGCGATTTGCTTTTGTAGTAGATCCACGATGGCCCCCTAAAAGACGCTTATCTTTACCTATAGTAGAGAATCATCTATAGAAAAGGAGTTAATTTCAAACGATTTAAGATTCAATTAAGGTTTAATCGAAAAAATCTCTTCAAAAAAATCTCTTTTGCTAACTTTTTTACGCAAGAATTATGCAGACTTTTTTAAGCTTAAACAAGCCTTGAAAAGGTTTCCTAGCATGATTCTTCGGTTTTTAATTCTACTTCTAGGTAACTTGTTTTAGGGCTTAATTTGACCGATCTAACTTTATTTATTCCAGTAATCAAAATTACTTGAAATCTTTAGCATTTGTTAAGCGAAATTGTGAGATTAGGTAACGGGGAGAAATTAATGCGGAAACGGTTAATTCAGTGCAATGACTCATGCAAAAAAAGAAATCTGAACATCGACTTTAGCTGAGATTTGCCCTCAAGATAAAGTCAAGTTGGCTGTCTGTCAATCTAAACTAGATTTTAAGATCTGGGTTTCAAGAAATAATCTGATGCAACGATTGGGATGTGTGAAAACCAAAGGAGTTGCGAACAAGGATTTCAGCCGAACCGCTTTTAGGATCGCAATCGGAGATGAGGAGATGTGATAGTGGTATTCAAGTAGAGCTTTGCAGTCCGGTCTAAGTCTCGACTGTGATGGCAATCCAGGTTGGATCGCTATCGTTGATGATTGCTGAAGGTGTAACAAAATAAGTATGGATCGACGTTCTCTACTGAAAGGGTTAGGCGCGTTTGCGGTTGCACAGGGGGCTTTGGGCTGTAGTAATGCTCAACAAGCTCAACTGAGCGTGCATTTGCTGAGGGGTGCCATCCCTGGACAACTGCTGAACCAGTTCAAAAGCAGATTAAAAGATCAAGCTCAGCTCAATTTAGTGGCTGAGCCTGAAATTGCCGCCTTGTTTAAGCAGCTCCAAGCTTGGCAACAAGAGGCTAAAACGCAGCCAGCAGGCTCAAAAAGTCCGACTCACAGACCGGCAACGTTAGTCAGTTTAGGCGACTACTGGCTGGCAGAAGCAATTCGGCAGGGGTTAATTCAGCCCTGGCCTGAGCTTCCCCAATGGGGGCAGTTGCCTCCCCGTTGGCAAACCCTGGTCAAGCGCGATCGCCAGGGTAATTTCAGCCCGACTGGGCAGATTTGGGGTGCGCCTTACCGCTGGGGGATGACCGTCATTGCCTACCGCAAAGATAAGTTCAGAAACCTTGGTTGGCAGCCCACAGACTGGCAAGACCTCTGGCGACCAGAGCTGAAGCAGCGGTTTAGCTTGCTCGACCACCCCAGAGAAGTGATTGGTTTGACGCTAAAAACCTTAAAGCAGTCTTACAGCACTGAGAACCTAGAGGCGGTTACAGACTTAAAGCAACAACTGATTGCCCTCAATCAGCAGACCAAATTCTACAGTTCTAATGCCTATCTGCAACCGCTGGTGTTAGGCGATACCTGGGCGGCAGTGGGATGGTCGAACGAGGTTTTATCCCTAATGCGGCGGAATCAGGAAATTAGCGCGATCGCACCGCTTTCTGGCACGGCGCTGTGGGCTGATCTGTGGGTGCAGCAGAAGGACAATCAAAAAACCGAGGCAAAATCCACCCAAACAACCCAGCCAATCGAACCGCTGCTTTCCCAACTAACGCGCCAGTGGATTGACTTTTGGTGGCAGCCAGAAATTGCCAATCAGTTGTCTCAGTTCAGCAGTGGCGTATCCCCTATTATTACTCCTGCCCAACCCAGTAGCCCCGCCAAACGCCTTCTGCTAGCGAACGCTTCAGTTTTCGATCGCAGTGAGTTTCTCCAGCCGCTCAGCCAGCAGGCGATCGCTGACTGGCGCTCACTTTGGGTTGAGATTCGCCAAACTGTTGCTTGAGGCTCTTGAGCTGAACCCCTCAAAGCGATTTGCAGCTAGCAAAGCTAAGGGTTGACCTGTTGCCAAGCCCCGAAGCGATCGCTGTAGTAGGCGAGGATTTGCTCTAAACGCTGTTTCTTCGGCCCTGCCAAATCAGAGGGATGACGAATCCATAGGTGCCCAACTTGGCTTTGCCGATAGTCAAACTCAGTTGAAGTTTGAGGGGTTAGACCCGCTTCTATGCCGGCAATCTGTTGGAGATGGGCAACAATTTCTCGGTACACCGCTAGGGGCAAGCCCTGACAGGTCAGAGCATATTGCTGATGGGTGAGCGAGCTACTCATTTGGAGACTCTGGAAACGGCGAACCGCCAGGTAAATTTGGCAATGCACAGCAATTGACATCATCTAGACAGACTTTGCCCCAGCGCCAGGCCCAACGAACTAAGGCCACCCGATTATCCGTGCCTGTCTTGGTTAAAACATTGCTGATATGGTTATCAACAGTCCGCTTGCTAATGTCTAGCTTTTCGGCAATGTCATGATTGGTTAACCCAGCAGCAACTAACTCAATCACCTGCAACTCACGGTCAGACAGCGGCTGATTTTCTGGGGATTCACCACTTAACATAGATTTTTATCAATCAGTATAATTGCTTATCCTATGATTGAATTGTACGCTGAGATCGCAAAAAATTGCTTAAAGTAACTTAGCAAGTGCTCTATTAATTATGTTTTGAGGGGTTATGAGAGTATTCCCTATGCTGCGGGGGAACGCTCTCAAAACTAACTTAAAGGAATAAGTAAGGCTTCAAGCGCTAATTGTATCAACAGTCGGGGGATTGGACTGCCGCCAAACGCCAGGTTGCCAAGCCCGAATGGGCTGTGTTTCTAAGCTAGGGGTTTGATAGGCGGGCACCAACTGTAAATCGGTGGGCTGGGGTGAGATTGAGCGATCGCTCCAGCCGCTGATCAGGAAGGTTGCTGTTGCTAACAGGGACAAGCTGACTGTATTGATCCAGGGGAGGCTCATGATCGACTCCTTTCCTTAAATTGGGTTAGCTTTTGACAGGCGTAGAAACTTTGATTCGAGATTTGATTTAATAGATGTTATAAAGCTGATCTAATTGGACGATTTAGTACACTCTTGATCAAAAAAAATTGCCTCAGGCAACGGGCACTTTTGCACCAATCATTGCCATCAGCCTCGGCTCAATGCGGTCTAGCACAGTGACATCGTTTTGAACTTTCGCTTGCAGTAGAACCCCCAAAATGTAGGCATACAGGTCTTCGGCCGTTTGATGCGGATCAAGGGTTGGATCAATCAAGCCCTCATGCTGAGCATCCCGGAGAGTTTGCTCCAGATAGCGCACCATCCGCCCAAAGGCAGTTTGCACTTGGAGGCGAATCTCTTCGTCGATCGTGCTTAACTCCATGCCAATTAGAGAATAGGGGCAACCCGGACACTTGCCCAGCCGCTCCGTCGATTCCTCTATCCCGGCTCGAATGTAAGCGCAAAAGTTAGAGAGCCGAGCCAGGGGAGCAACCATAGCCGAAAAAATCCGATTGTAGTTGGGAAAAGATTGCTCCCATTGTTCCCGATAGACGGCTAAGGCCAAGCCGCTCTTGCCCTTAAAGAAGTGATAGAAGCTGCTCTTGCTAATGCCACCCGCTTTACAGATGTCATCTACGGTCACGTTGCCGTAGCTGCTTGACCAAATCAGTTCTAAGGCAGTATCGAGTAATTTTTGGCGAGTGGCATGGCATTTGTTCATGAGTTTGATTGTATTGGACGATCTAGTCCAATGTCAACTACTAAAGTTTTGACGCGATCGCCAACAACCATATTCGATAGCGATGTCCGAAAATGGCGAGACAGTTGGCGCAACACTCGCTACAGTCAAGGGTGTTGAGAGGTTCAACAATTATCATGACCACTCTAAAGGCTGGGTACTGTTATCAAGCCGTATTGACTCGCGACTCTCGCTTCGATGGCGTGTTCTTCGTCGGCGTTGTCACGACTCGCATTTACTGCCGCACGGTTTGTCGCGCCAGAACTCCTCAGCAAAAAAATTGCCTCTTTTACCCTAGCCCAGCCGCTGCTGAACAAGCTGGCTTTCGGCCGTGCCTGCTCTGTCGCCCAGAGCTAGCGCCTGGCAATGCTCGGATTGATGCGACTGGAAGACTAGCTGCCGCGATCGCCGATCGAATTGAAACTGGCAGCTTGATTGGGCAGGGCTGCGATCAGTTGGCTCAGTCCTTGGGCATTAGTGAACGCCATCTTCGCCGAGTGGTTCAGCAAGAGTTTGGCGTTTCGCCGCTGGAGTTACTGCAAACGCAGCGCCTCTTGCTGGCCAAGCGGCTACTGACGGATACTCGCCTACCTGTGACCGAGGTTGCTTATGCGAGTGGCTTCAGCAGCTTGCGTCGTTTTAATGCCGTTTTCCGAGAGCGCTATCGCTTAAATCCGACTCAACTACGGAAGACTAAATCAACAACGATCGAGTCAGACGATCTAATTTGTGAGCTAGCGTATCGCCCGCCCTTGGATTGGTCTGCCTTGCTGACTTACTTGGCTGGACGGGCGATCCCTGGAGTGGAAAGGGTGGAGGGCGATCGCTACCTCCGCACGGTTCAGATCGGTAAGCAGCAAGGTTGGCTTGTGGTTGAACCTGTGAAGGCCAAACCAGTGCTGCGAGTCAAACTTTCGCTCTCGCTGGTGCCAGTTTTGCTACCCGTATTAGGGCGAGCGAAAGCCCTGTTTGACTTAGCGGCTGAGCCGCAGCAGATTGCCGCTCATCTGGGTGGGCTGGCGCTGCATCACCCTGGACTGCGGGTGCCAGGAGCCTTTGATAGCTTTGAAATTGCCGTCCGCACCATTCTTGGCCAACAGGTGAGCGTCAAAGCCGCCACGACCCTAATGGCTCGCTTTGTTCAGTGCTTTGGTGAACCGATCGCCACGCCATTTGCCAGCTTAACCCAGTTGACCCCAACCGCCGAGCGGTTGGCTGAAGCGGATATTGCGGCGATCGCCAGCTTGGGCATTTTGGCTACAAGGGCGAAGTCAATTTTAGGCTTAGCGCAGGCGATCGCAGACGGCACCCTTTCCCTTGCGCCTGGATCTGCGGTTGAGCAGACGATTGCTCAGTTGCAAGCCCTGCCTGGGATTGGCCCGTGGACGGCGCATTACATTGCCATGCGGGTGCTAGCCGATCCAGATGTTTTTCTACCCACTGACTTAGGGATTCGGCAAGCCCTCGGTGAAACCAACTCGAAGCGAATCTTAGCGATCGCAACGGCCTGGCAACCCTGGCGATCGTACGCCACCCTGCACCTGTGGAAATCTTTAGAGCGGGGAAAAGGCTTAGGTTGCCTTTTGGAATCAGCTTAAAGGCAACGGCATGACCTATTGCAAGCATTACGTCTATGATTTATTTCACTACTTACGAAAGCCCGATTCAAACCCTGCGGTTAGTTGCGGATGGGCGATCGCTGATTGGACTCTACATGCTATCTGAAAAACATGGGCTGATTCCCGCCAACGATTGGATAGAAGATGATACTGTTGCACCCTTCCCGGAAGCTAAACAACAGCTAACGGCCTATTTTGCCGGTAGCTTGACTGAGTTTGATCTACCCTTGCAGATGCTCGGCACTGCTTTTCAACGACAAGTTTGGTCAGTCCTGGCCGCGATTCCCTACGGCAAAACCATCTCTTACGGAGAGTTGGCACAGCAAATCGGGCAACCCAAGGCATCTCGTGCGGTGGGTCTAGCGAATGGACGCAACCCAGTCTCGATCATTGTGCCCTGTCATCGGGTGATTGGCGCGAATGGCAAGCTAACTGGCTACGGCGGTGGGATTGAGCGCAAACAATGGTTGCTCAACCACGAGCGCTTGGTTCTGATGAAGCAAAAAATCTAGCGAATGAAGAAGTTTTCGTACCTAGAGGAGGTAGAAAATGGCAATGACTAATGATGCGCTTAAAATCATCGAGAATCTGACTCGTACTGATCCTGAGCTTGAGGAATTTATCAGAGAAGCTTCGCTCAATGCTGTGGTTGCTCAGCTAATTTATGAGACAAGAACACAGGGTTGACTCAGCAGCAGCTTGCTGATCGCATTGGCACCAAGCAGTCTGTAATCGCACGGCTTGAAGATGCTGACTATGAGGGTCACTCGCTTTCAATGCTTCAGAGAATTGCTGGTGCTCTCAATCAGCGAGTTGAGATCAAGCTGCTGCCAATAGAGCATCAGCACCGTTTTCAAAATGAGTGTAACCCTTCTTGACTTCAGCCCAAGGACGCTGCTCAAATGCGTGGTGGTCACGGAAGCGCACACCTAAAAGTTGTAATGGTACAAAACCAACTTCAGTTGAATCATCACAGTCATTTCTAGGATTTAATGTGATCACATCTTCGACTTTGGCAATCATCCAGTTCTGTGGAAGTTCGCTCATTGCTCAACCTCCCAATCTTCAATCTGTAACTCGTCCACCCGTCCAAACTCTCGTGTATTGTGAGTGACTAGGGTTAGATTGTGTGCCAGAGCGATCGCGGCTATTTGTAAATCATAAGCCCCAATCGGTGTTCCGTTAGCTTCTAGCTGCGATCGAATCACCCCAAAGGTTGCAGCACCAAGATCGTCAAAAGGCAATGAGACAAATTGCGCCAAGAATGTCTGCTGTAATGCAAAATTACGTTCTGGATTGGCACTTTTCATCGCCCCAAAGTAGAGTTCAGCCTTGACGATTGAACATACCGCAATCTCTTGAACCGGAATCGCCTCAAGCCTCTGCTTCAAGTTCAAATTTCTGCCTTTTAGATAAATGATGCAGACATTGGTATCAAGAAGATAGTTCATTCCAAAGGTTCGCGCTCAGGTTGTTCGGGTTGAGGGTGTCTGAAGAATGAGTCATCCTGGATGCAGCCGTAAAACTGCGAAAGATCTACCGCTTTAATGTCTTTGGGCAGGCTAGTTTGATAGACAATGACAACCTCAATATCCGTATCTCTCATGTTAGGTAAATGAACTTTCAAAAGACCGTCGCTACCGATATGAGATTTTAGTGTGATGCTGTGCATAGTTTTCCGTCCGTCTCTACAAACTGATATCTTCACCAGACCTGTTGCTTTATAACGCAAAAAATCGCCGAAACCCTTATCGTCACTAGCTTGCAGCCATTGATCATGAAAATCGCCTGGAATGATTGCTCTGCTTGGTTTTCATGGCTTTTTGTGGCTTATTAAGCAACAGGTCTACCCAATTCTTGCAAAATTCCCTGCAACTCCGCTATAGCCGCTTCCAGTTCACCGATCGCCTCCTGTGCCAAGATTGCAGGTTCAGGTAACGCGCCATTATCGCCTCCATTTTCGTCTCTGAGCCAAGCGATGTCTAAATTGTCACCCCGTTCAGCAATCCAATCACGAGAAAACTTTCTGAAGCGCCCTTGCTCCCCTGTATCCATGCGCTGATCGAGACTGGCAGGGTTTCCCAATGGATCATCACCAAAAGCGGTTTCAAACTCTTTGAAAAATTTCCGCGTCAAAGAGGTACGCTTCCTAAATTGGGAAGTATTTGCACGTAGGTCATATACCCAAATTTCCTTAGTATTACCCTTTTCCTTCTTGCCACGGGTAAAAAACAATACATTCGTTTTCACACCCTGAGCATAGAAAATACCAGATGGTAAACGAAAAATTGTGTGGAGATTGCATTTGTCCATCAAGTCAACCCGAATCAGCCGTCCCATATTGCTCTCAAACAGGACATTATTAGGAAAAATAGCAGCGGCACGACCACCTGGCTTCAGCCCCCGGTAAATGTGCTGCAAGAAGCAAAGCTGTTTGTTGCTGGTCGGGAACTCAAAGTCTGAACGATCGGGCAAACCGCCACCTTTTTTGCTGCCAAAGGGTGGATTTGTCAGCATCAACGTCGCTTGTGGCAGGGCTTGTCCCTCCGGCGAGAGTGTATCACCATAGCGCATGCCTGCACCTTGCGGATCAGAATCTAACCCATGCAGGATCAAATTCATTAAGGCTAGACGATGGGTATCCTGTACATGCTCCATCCCGTAGAACGTATTGTCACGATACTTGCGTTTTTGTTTCTCAGTCCAACTGTCTAGATCACTGTGTTCTCGAATATAGCAATTGGCAGCAATCAGAAATCCGCCTGTACCAGCAGCAGGATCTTGAATGATATCCTCCAGCGTAGGACACATCACATTCACCATACTGTCAATTAACGGACGAGGGGTAAAATACTGACCAGCACCAGCTTTCTTTTCATTAGCGTTTTTCTCTAACAAGCCTTCGTAGACATCACCCAGTCCCTCGCGTTTGGCACTGTACCAGTCCAGCTTGTCAATCTCAGTTACCAGCGTGGAGAGTGTTGTGTCCTTCTTAATAAAAGAGTGTGCATCGGCAAAAATCTCTTTAACCAGCGTTGAGCCATGACTTCCTAAATTGCTCAGCAGCCCTTTATAGAAGTCCAATTGCTGCTCAGTTTGCCCTTCCAAAGCATCCCAACGATACCCCTCTGGAAGTTGGCTTTCGGTGTGGGTTTCCTTTGCCATCTTCAGAAACAACAGATAGGTAAGTTCAATCACATACTGATGGAAAGAAACCCCGTCGTCCTTGAGGACATTACAGAGGTTCCAGAGCTTGGCAACAATGTCGTGGGTGGCAGTATTCATAAGCTAAAATTATACCCCTTGCTTAGCTCAGACTCTCCTACGGCATTTTACTTCAGCCGATTATATTAAGAGCCTTGTCAATGTTCTGAGACTGCTATGCAGGGAGGCCTGCCAGATGCATAACCGCGATCTCCTCAGCAGAATTGGTTTTCAAGATCCTTGAGCTAAGGTAAAAAGCTACAATCCCTTTAAGCTCTCTTACACTAGCCTGATGCTGATGAGCGCAGCGATCGCCACACCGATTAGCCAAACCCATATCTGTTAGCACGTCTCAGAATGCTAAGAGTCGCCATTCAGCAGCAAGTCTGGTTAGCTCTCAAGATGAATACCCAACTGGCCACCTTGTAGGAAGGAAATGTTGGCAATGGATGCATTCTGGCAAAATCTCCAAGCGTACTATCGCAACAAACGCATTCTGAATATTGAGTTTATTCGCGCTCAAGGCTATTACACCTGGGGGAGGGAAACCTTCTCGGAAACCAGAAAATTTGGCAGGTATGGCTTTACGCCCATCTGGCCCAAATTCCTGATCCACTTGACAATTTTGTTCGGTTTGGGATTGCTGGTGGCAGGTTTGAATACTTGGCTACCAAGATTTTTAGCAGTTGGGCTAGCTTTGCTAGCGGGTTGGTTGAGTGTTGAGATTGCTGACTACATTTGGTTGCGTTACTTCAGGCAAATTGAGCGGATTTTGCGGACTGCCTATGCATTGCTGGCGCTGCTCCTGCTAGGGGTGATCACTTTAGTTTTACTCCAGGGTTCTGGCGAAAGGTCGCTGCTCAAGTCCTTACAAGCTTGGCATCAGCAAGTTAACCAAGACCTGCAAAGAAAGACGGTTGAGTCGGTTCAGCTAGTGGGGCAACCCAAAGGAGAGAATTGGGCATTCGTGCTGGACTCGACTGGTAAACTGGAGCCGCTGACTGCTGCTCAGGCTCAGATCGGCTGCCGCGATCGCTTTGGCAACAACTGGCGCTTGCCCACTCTCAGTGAACTCAAAACACTGCAACCTCATCCAAGGCTCTCAAAATCAACCAGAGTTTGGTCGTCTGGCGATCAGGGCGGGCTAATGCCAACGGAACTGGTAGGCTCGGCGGACAGGAGCGGCAATTCCTTTGTCAGCTACGCAGCAACCGATCTTTTCGTTACCCTCTGCTATCGCCAGCCATGACCCAGAAAACCCCTGATGATTTAGATCGGCTCTCTGACCAAGCCCTACTGCAACTGGAAGATGAGCTGCTGCTCCGTAACGAATTGGCGACTTCGGCCCGCTCTTTTTTCAGCCCTGGTCGCCTAGTGATCTTTTTTCTGGGCGTGCTGTTATTTCTGCTCTGGCTTTTGTTGCTCAATTCAATCTTTGCGGCGTTGGGCAGGCAAAATAATCCGCTGTCGATTTTTGTCTATGTCGGCTGTCTGGCGGGTGGGGTATTTGCAGCCGAGTGGCTGTGGCGGCGGATCGGTGTTTATTCCCGATACCTGATCCGGATTGCTCTCCACTACTGGCCCGTCACTTTTCAAATCCTGATTAGCTTAGTTATCCTGCTCAATCTAGGCTTTAAGTAGTTGCTGACTCAGGAAAATTTGGCTTGGGTGGCGATGACGAGGTGGCGATCGCGATCTAAATTCACCCACCGCTCACTGCGGAGTTTGCCTAACAGGCGGGTAATCGTGACTCGACTGGTGCCGATCGCGCTGGCTAGTTGCTGGTGAGTTAGCTTGACGCTCAATCGAATCCCTTCCGAGGTGGGCTGGCCAACTTCTTGCTTTAGCAACAGGAGCAAATGGCGCAGCCGGTCTTCCACCCGCCGGTGGCTAGAAATCGTCAAAATTGCTTCGGTTTGGCTAAGGCGGCGAATTAAAGGGCGAAACAATTGCTGGCTCAGTTCTGGCGAAGCTTCAATTTCAGCCAAGTCGTAGCAGAGCAGTTCTGAAGCAGTCAGGGTTTTAGCATTGTAAGAACTCAAGCAGCTCAAACCTTCGCCAAACGGCATGGATGGCCCAACCAAGCCAACAATCACTTCATCGCCGCTCGGGTGCAGCACATTCAGTTGGACAACGCCGCGATCGACAACCCACAGCTTACCGGGCTGCATCTGCACCGTTTCGCCGCTGCTATAGCTAAAGCGTCGATGCTGGTCTGGCTGATGACGGCTCTGATAAATCTTTTCGAGTAAATACCGCTGGTCTGGCTGGGGAAGCTGAGAAGCTGGGTTGGGCATTTATTTCTAACTGGAGTGATGGCCCTAAAGTAAGTCATGACTGTAAAGGCCAGGTAATCTTCTGTTCAAGATGTCATTAAAAGTCTTTGGCCAAAACAACCTGCGAAACCTCCGAACAATGGCTGATTTTTGAAATCCTGGCCGATCAAGCTTGACCAATCCCAGGTAGGGCATTGATCGCTTGCAGGGGGCCTCTGGCTTTGTTGAGAGTTTCTTCATACTCGCGCTGGGGGTCAGAGTCGGCCACCAGCCCAGCCCCGGCTTGGACGCTAATGCTGTGTTTGCCCTCACCCAAACTGCGCACGACCATTGTCCGAATTGCGATCGCCGTATTCAGTTGCCCTTCAAAGTCGTAGTAGCCGTAGGCCCCCGAATAGGGGCCGCGCCGACAGCCTTCTAGGTCATAAATAATTTCCATCGCTCGGATCTTGGGCGCACCGCTGACCGTGCCGGCTGGGAAACAAGCCTTCAGTAAATCCCAGGCGGTTTTGCCGGGAGCCAAATCGCCAATCACATTGCTGACGATGTGCATAACGTGGGAGTAGCGCTCAATCACCATTAGTTGATCGGGTTCAATTCGGACGCTGCCCTGCTGGCAAACGCGCCCCAAATCGTTGCGCCCTAAATCGAGCAACATCACGTGTTCAGCAATTTCCTTTGGGTCGCTCAGTAGGTCTTCGGCTAAAGCTTGATCTTCCTGAACCGTCTTGCCCCGCTGCCGGGTGCCAGCGATCGGGCGAACGGTGGCCAGCATCGGCTGACTGGGATCGCTCTGGTGATCAGCTTTTACCATTACCTCTGGGCTGGAACCAATAATTTGCCAATCGCCAAAATGCAGGTAGGCCATGTAGGGCGAAGGATTAATCAGCCGCAAAGAGCGATAGAGGGCAAACGGGTCGCCTGCATAAGCTGTCGTCAGCCGCTGTGAGAGGACAACCTGAAAAATATCGCCAGCTTTGATGTGGTCTTTGGCTTTGAGGACATTGGCACAGAAATCAGCTTGGGTAGTATTGCTGGTGTAGTGAATCTGAGTTCCGGCCGGCTTTTCTTGCCAGTCCAGCAGGGTTTGATCTTGATCCAGGGGCTTTTGCAGGCGATGCAGGAGGCAATGAATCCGATCGCAGGCCTGTTGGTAAGCGACCTCTAAATCTTGTCCATCCCGCAGGTCAGCGTAGGCGATCGCCCAAATCTTGCGTTTAACCTGATCAAAAATCAGCAGATGATCCACCTGCATCCACAGCCCATCTGGTAAATCTTGCTCTGTCGGCGGATAAACCGGCACGCGCGGTTCAATCCAGCGGATTAGCTCATAGCCCCAAAATCCAAACAGTCCCCCGATTCCCGGCGGCAATTGGGGTAGCTTGACGGGCTGATACGGCTCTAAACAGCGCTGCAAAATTGCAAACGGATCGCCAGTAAATTTTTCGATCGCTCCATCCCGATGGGTTTGGCTGGTTTGCTCGCCCCGCGTCTCCAGCACCCAGAGCGGATCACAGCCCAGCAAGCTATAGCGGGCCAACTGATCCCCACCTTCCACCGATTCGAGCAAAAAGCTGTAGGGGCGATCGGCGCAAACCCGATACCAAGCCGAAACTGGCGTATCAAGGTCAGCAATCCACTCCTGATAGACCGGAATAAAATTGCCGGACTGGGCTAGGTCAGAAAATTGAGCGAAATCGGGAAAAATCATGGCGGTTGCACAGCGCAGGCAAATCGAACCAACCTGCCCTCAATACCTCTGTTGTAGCAGGTGGCCTGCTTGAGAGCATACCAGCGATCGGTATTTCTAGGTGTGCTCAAGCTTGGGATAGGAAATGCTGACTCAACCACGCTTCAAACTCTAGCAGCGCCTGACTGTAGCCGCTCGCTTGAGCCTGCTCAATTACTCTCGAAACAATCTTAGGCATTGGTAAATCAGGAAAAGTCGGACTGACGGCTGATTCCTCGTACTTGCCATTTCGCAGCACGTAGATCTTGAGGTTATCCAGTCCATAAATCCATAGCTCTGGCACCCCCAGCGCCTCATAAGCATCGCGCTGGGTAGAAGAGGTCAAATCTGCCTCGATCGCTAGGTCGGGCGGCGGGTCGACCTCTAGGTTAACCCGATCCTTGCCAATCACAGCTTGGTAGTTCTGAATGTAAAAGCAGTCATCCGGCTCCAAACCTGCCGCCATACTTTTGCGTTTAAAAGTAGTTGAACCCAAGGGTTCCCAAGCCCGTTGTTGAGCTTTTAAGATAATTTCGACCAAACCGACAATCAGTCGTTTCCAGCGTTCGTGACGGGGTAGGGGTGACATAATTGCTAACGTGCCGTTGTAGTAGCTAATCCGGGGAATTCGGCGGTTTTCGCCCAGCTCTGTCAATAGTTCTTCATACTGCTGCCAGGTCACTTCTGGAATGAACAGATGACTTCCTGGAGCCAAGTCAATAGTTTTAATCGGAATCTTGACCAGATTAATTGCGGCCATGGCGGTCATCCTCCTGGTTGAGGCATTGAACAACTGAATCAGCCCCATTCTAGGGGAACGAGCAACATGGTAGGATGATTGCCTGCTTACCTGATGGCGGCAAGATGCACTTCTCTAAAATTCTGATTGCCAATCGCGGCGAAATTGCGCTCAGAATTCTCCGTACCTGCGAAGAGTTGGGGATTGCCACCGTCGCTGTGCACTCCACTGTCGATCGCCACGCCCTCCACGTCCAACTGGCAGACGAAGCGGTTTGCATTGGCGAACCCCACAGCAATCGCAGCTACCTGAATATTCCGAATATTATTTCCGCCGCCTTAACCCACAATGCCACCGCCATTCATCCTGGCTATGGGTTTTTAGCTGAAAACGCCCGCTTTGCGGAAATCTGCGCTGACCATCAGATTGCTTTTATTGGCCCGTCGCCGGAGGCGATTCGAGCCATGGGTGATAAGTCCACCGCCAAAGAAACCATGCAGCGGGCCGGCGTACCGACCGTGCCCGGCAGTGATGGGCTGGTCACTGATGAAGAAATGGCCGAGGCGATCGCCAGTCAAATTGGCTATCCGCTGATGATCAAGGCCACCGCTGGCGGGGGTGGGCGGGGGATGCGCCTGGTGCGCGATCCCGAAGACTTGACCAAGCTGTTTTTAGCCGCCCAGGGCGAAGCCGATGCTGCCTTTGGCAATCCGGGGCTATATATGGAGCGGTTCATTGAGCAACCCCGCCACATTGAGTTTCAGATTTTAGCCGACAGCTTTGGGAATGTGATTCACCTGGGCGAACGAGACTGCTCAATTCAGCGCCGCCACCAAAAGCTACTGGAAGAAGCGCCTAGCCCAGCCTTGACCCCACAACTGCGGCAGAAAATGGGGCAAGCCGCTGTGATGGCAGCCAAGTCAATCAACTACATCGGGGCCGGCACCATCGAATTTTTGCTGGCTCAATCCGGGGAATACTTCTTCATGGAAATGAACACCCGGATTCAGGTCGAACATCCGGTCACAGAAATGATTACGGGGATTGACCTCGTTGCCGAGCAAATTCGGGTTGCCCAAGGGGAACGCCTGCGCTTAACCCAAGACCAGGTGGTGCTAACGGGGCACGCGATCGAGTGCCGAATCAATGCTGAAGACCCAGACCATAATTTTCGTCCCAATCCGGGCAAAATCAGCGGCTATTTACCCCCTGGCGGGCCTGGCGTGCGAATGGATTCCCACGTTTACACTGACTATGAAATTCCGCCTTACTACGACTCGCTAATTGGCAAACTAATTGTCTGGGGCAGCGATCGCAATGCTGCTATCACCCGGATGCGGCGGGCTTTACGCGAATGTGCGATTACGGGGCTACCAACGACGATCGGCTTTCATCAGCGCGTGCTGGAGCGCCCAGAATTTCTCACAGGCAAGGTCTACACGAATTTTGTTGAGAAAATGATGCAGCCGGAGCAGTAGCAGAATTTAGATCGTTAGATCCCCCTTAAAAAGGGAGACTTTGACCTGAAGGGGGTTGGGAGATCGAAAAATCAGAATTTAGACCGATAAACCCTCTGCCAGCCCTGCCATCTAACGCATCAGCATCATCAGCAGCCCCTGCTGTCCTAGAAGCAGTTCGCGGATTAGGCTGAGAATTCCGACCCAGATCACTGGCGTAATATCCACTCCGCCTAGGGGCTGAATCAGTTTGCGCGTAGGGGACAAAAATGGCTCGGTTGGCCAGGCGACCAAATTGTAGGGCAGCCGATTTAGATCAAGCTGGGGATACCACGTTAAAACAATCCGCAGAATCATCAGCAAAATCATCACGCCTAGCAGTATACCCAACCCCCAGTTCAATACAACCGATGCATCCATAAAAAACTTTACAAAGTCACAACTTATCTTTAAGCTTAAGCCAGTCCTGCCCCGTTTGAATCAATTGCTTGAGACAGCAGATTGTCCGTAGTAACTGGCTCACCTGGTAGGTAAAATAATGAAACAACCATATTTAGGCAAAAGATAATGACTTCAACTCTAATGACGATAACGCCTTCATTAAACGGATTTTTTATTGGGCTGATCGCGGGAGCCGTCGTTTTGGGAGCTGCCTTTGGGGGCTTACTGGTAATTAGCCAAATTGATAAAATTCAGCGCTCCTAAACCTTGATTCAGCCTAGAGCTGAGGCGATCGCTGTGCTGATGGTTTGGGCAACAAGCTTAGCTTGCGGGTTGCCCAGATTGAATTTCATGGCTGAGTCCTGTTAATATCCCCTCACTTCTGATCGCAAAATTCTGATCGAAGCTGTGGGGATTTTGCTATTGGCGCTAACATAGATTTACCTAGGAGAACTGTACAGTATGGTAAACGTTGGACTGAGTCCGGGTAGCATCCTCGGCATTGTTGTTGCCGTAGCGGGAGCACTGCTCTACTTTCTACGCTCATGGCGACCAGAACTGGCCCGTGACACCGACATCTTTTTTGCGGCAGTCGGTTTACTCTGTGGCGGGATTCTGTTCTTCCAGGGCTGGCGGCTTGACCCAATTCTGATGTTTGGTCAACTCCTGCTGACGGGATCTACGGTCTTTTTTGCGATTGAGAGTATCCGGATGCGGAGAGTCGCGACCGATCAGGCCCGCCGCAATACGCCGATTGTGGATGACGATCGCCCCGTTAGTCGCGTTTACCGAGCAGAAATCGATGAGCTAGATGCGTTTGAAGAAGAAGACGAGTATCCGCCCGTGCGCCGGATTCGCGGTGCTGGTTCAGGTCGGGGGCAGAACGGCTATGTCGATGAGCTAGAAGAAGAAACTCGTTCGACTCGCCGCCTCACCCCCCGCCGTCCCTCGTCCAGTCGCCCCAGTGGCGATCGCCCCACCAGTAGTAATTCCAATCCCAAGCGGCGTTCTCCTCGCCCTGAGAATGGCGATACTAACGCTGGCTATGGCGATGATATCAATGGCTTTGATGCCCCCCCTAGCGATCGTTCCCGCCGCACTCGCCCCAACCCGAATCGCCCGACCGGCGATCGAGCAATGGGCGACCGCGATCGTCCAGGTGCCACAACCGAATCTGCTGCTCCGCCCCGCTCAAACCGCAAGCGTCCTCGCCCTGACCGTCCAGTTGATTCGACCGCCAGCGATGGAGACTACGTAGACTACCAGCCCGTTGATGAAAAAGCCTACAAGAGCTATACCGATCGCACCAAAAACGAATCTGATAACTCTTCTAACTTTGATGATGATCTAGGGTGGGGTGGACAATAACTTCGGTCAGTGGAAGGCAGAAGGTCGGAGGCAGAGGGCAGAAGGTTAAGACAACAGGATGTTTTACCTTTTGAGCATGGGCAGACAGGTCATCTTTCCACTAAAGGTTTTTGGTGGCTGAGTGGCTTGATTGGCTGTTTGGGTTTGAGCGGCCTGCTCGGTAGCTGCGGTTCAGGCGTCAATATTGGCATTCCGGTGGCTCTCAACAGTCGGGCGGCTGAACACCAGCCAGCCTTGAGCGCAAATGGGCGCTGGTTGGCGTTTGTCTCTGATCGCTTCGGTGGTCAGCGGATTTATCTTTACGATGTCCAACAGCGACAGTTTTTAGATTTGCCGGGCTTAAATAACGACCACAGCTTGAAAGAAAGCCCCAGTTTGAGCGCTGGCGGTCGCTATTTGGTCTACCTAGTTGATCATCAGGGGCGACCTGAAATTGCTCTTTACGATCGAGCAAACCGGCGATCGCAGGTGCTAACCTCTGGTTATCCGGGCGGGGTTAGGCAACCCAAAATTAGCCCCAACGGACGCTACGTTGTCTTTGAAAGCAGCCGTGAGGGAGACTGGAATCTAGAAGTGCTTGATCGCGGCCCGAATGTGGAGCTTGATAGTGAACCTGGCAACTCAACGGCGGGTAATTAGCGGGGCGGGTCTTTTAGCCATCTTGCTGACCAGTTGTGCCCCGGCGGGTCAATTGCTGCACTTTCCGTTTGACCCTGGTGGCCGCGGACTCAATAGCCCTTTCAATGAAACCGAGCCGGGCATCAGCAACCGCTATCTGGTGTTTACTTCCACTCGCCAAAGCAAGCAGGACATCTACGTATTTGACCTGGAAACCCAGCGCTTGGTTGATCTGCCAGGGTTGAATGCTTATGATGCGATCGCCAGCAACCCGGCCATTTCTGCTGATGGCAATTTGATTGCGTTTGTGCTCAGCCGTCAGGGCCAGTCGGATATTTACCTTTATAACCGGGGCACTCAACAGCTCCGAAATTTGACCGACAGCTTGAATGCCGATGTGCGTAACCCCAGCCTCAGCAGCGATGGCAACCTGATTGCGTTTGAAATCGGCATCAATGGTCAGTGGGATATTGCGCTCTGCGATCGGACAGGGCAACTCCTGTCTCTGAATTAGCAAACATTGACACTCTGCCCGCTGAAGCAGGGCAGATTCTTGGTTCATCGAGTCAACTTATCTGAGCCAATTGCTTGACTGAGATAGAGGTCGTTCTCTCCCCAAGCTTTGATTCCGGTGTGTCCCACCGTATTGAGTCCCTTTTTCAAGATGTTGATTGCAGCATTATATTCTACGCTGGCACGAGTTTGGAACTTCTTGAACTTGGGATATCCCTTTTTACCAGGAACCTGTTTTTTGCAGTTGTCGTAGAACCGAGCAATGGCAGACCAGGCTCGTTCGGCGTGAGCTTGCCGAGCTTGGGAATTGAGCTTATTCGCCCAAGGGAATGCTGGGTCATCCGCCAGTGTTTTGCAGTATTTGTACAAATCATTACGGCTGACTTTAGGATTGTCCATCCAAAACCGAAGGCAAGAATTACGGATAAACTGAGCCGTCCGCATGGCTTCATCCAAAGCCTCGAACTGCTCAATCTTACCTTTTATTTTCGCCTCCAGAACCAGCATCCTTACTCCAAGTTTTTCAGCGTAATTCTTTTATTCTACGCTAGAAGTCCTCCGAATTCCGGAAGTTTCTAGGCGGCTCAAGCCGCAATTTCGTTTTTCATCCCCCGCATGAATGACGGGGGCTTTCAAACTCACACATCTACGTAAGTACCTACCGCTTAGATTAAGGACAATTATTCTTTGCCGATCCGCAAAAGCTTCAAGAAATAATCGATTCCACCCAATATTTGCGACCATAGAAATAGTGAGAAATTAACCGTCATGGGTTTAAGCAAGAAGCACTCTACTCGCTATCCTTTTAAGGATAATTAGGGTTGTCATAATCATGTTCTGCTGCATGAAGCGTAACTGGCTTAGGAAAAACCAGTATATAAAAAGTAGGGTTTTACTGTACTCGATTCAAAATGGCTATAGTCTATATTCTGAAAAGCTTTGCGTAGCTTAGAAAATCAAATAAACACCGCGAAAAATCCTTTTATCAGTGAATTAGCTATTTGTAATATTGTTTGTTAGGATATTAAGGAAGTCCCACATAATTTCATATCTCTTAAATAATGGGAATTGCTACAGCGATACCATAAAATTGATTAGGCTAATTAATCCAAAATTGTTGTTAGCCGGATTTAAATCAGGGGGGGCGATGAAATATTCAACTTGGGGCGCTCAGGCGCTTCCAACTTTTGGGAAATGTACTTATCTGCTTGCACAAGCAGGCAAAACTAGTTATTGCCTTGTTATGCAACTGAGTCATCAGACAGTTTTATCTTTACGCCAAGCCAGCGCCAAAACGTTGGTCAGCGGCCAGGCGCTCAGGGAACGCTTAGTCAGCGATCGCCCTCAAATATCAACTGCGCCGCAAAAATATCGAATTGGGGAGACTGTAAAATTTATGCCGACGGGCGGTCTTGGCATTGTCACAACTGCGAAGTATCAACCGTTGTTCTATGGTGGTGAACCAATTTCACCCCGCTGGATGTATTTGGTTGAGGGGGTTGGCGATCGCCAGGAATGGATTTCCGAATACACCCTAAACGGCTACCAACCAGATTAGCCAGATTAAATAGTGCTCTGATTGGATCAAGCGCTCCTTAGTAACTTGATGACAGACTGAGGAGCGGTTTCCGATCGCAATAAAAGCTAAAATAAGGAGCCGAGAGCGATTGATTGTCAGTCATTACCGCAAGACCCTTAGTTAGATCATGAAGCATACCCTGTCTGTACTGGTAGAAGATGAAGCGGGCGTGTTGACCCGAATTGCTGGCTTGTTTGCCCGCCGGGGGTTCAATATTGAGAGCTTAGCGGTTGGGCCAGCCGAACAGATGGGGGTATCTCGGATCACAATGGTTGTGCCTGGGGATGACCAAATTATTGAGCAGTTGACCAAGCAACTCTACAAGCTAATCAACGTGCTCAAGGTGCAAGATGTGACTGAAACCCCTTCGGTTGAACGAGAACTCATGCTGGTTAAGGTGAATGCCACGGCTAATAACCGCTCGGAAGTGATTGAAATTGCCCAAATTTTTCGGGCCAGAGTTGTGGATGTGTCTGAGGAAACTTTAACCGTTGAGGTGGCAGGCGATCCGGGCAAAATGGTGGCGATCGTCCAAATGCTAAACAAGTTTGGCATCCGAGAAATTGCCCGCACGGGCAAAATCTGCCTTACCCGTGAATCCGGCGTCAATACGGAATATCTCAAATCTTTAGAAGCCAAACTCTGAGTCCGATTTTGCCCGCGCTATGCCCAAGTCTATTGCCCCACTGCCCGGTCTGGCGATCGCCCTTTCGCTCTTTTTCACCAGTTGCGCTCAGTCTCCGACTTCAACTTCTGAAACTGCTTCCAGTCAAGCAGATATTCCCCTTGGGGCGGCTTTAGCGCAAACTAGCAACGTTGCTCTGTTGGGGCAAGAGCAGGTGGCGGGAGTCAAAATTGCCGAGCAGTATTTCAATACCAAAGGTGGGGTGGGCGGCAGGCCAATTCAAATCGTTTTTCAAGATACCAGCGGCGATGAAGCCGGGGCAATCAATGCCTTTCAAACCTTGATCAACCAAGATCGCGTCGTCGGAATTATTGGCCCGACCTTATCTCAGCAGGCTTTTGGGGCGAACCCGATCGCTGACCGAGCCGGTGTGCCAGTCTTAGGCCCTTCCAACACCGCCAAAGGGATTCCCCAAATTGGCGAATTTATCGCCCGCGTCTCCGCCCCAATCACTGTCGTTGCCCCGAATGCGCTCAAAGCCGCCCTCAAGATCAACCCCAAGCTGAAGCGAGTCGCGGTTTTTTATGCCCAGAATGATGCCTACAGCAAGTCAGAAACCGAGATTTTTCAGCAAACGGTCAAAGATGCCAAGCTAGATTTGGTCACGGTACAGAAGTTTCAAACTACCGACACCGATTTTCAAACCCAAGCTACTAATGCAATCAACCTCAAGCCCGACCTAGTGATTATTTCAGGGCTAGCTGCCGATGGTGGCAACTTAGTCAGGCAACTGCGGGAATTGGGCTATCAAGGTTTGATCATCGGCGGTAATGGGTTAAATACTTCTAACATTTTTCCGGTTTGTCAGGCAGACTGTGATGGAATTTTAATTGCCCAAGCCTATAGCCCAGACCATCCAGGGGCGGTGAATGTGGCTTTCCGACAAGCTTTTCAGCAGCAATTCAAGTCAGATCCGCCCCAGTTTAGCGCTCAGGCGTTTGCGGCGGTACAAGTGTTTGTAGAAGCATTACAGGCAGTCGATCAGCAAACTAAAATTGCCCAGATACCGCTGCCAGAACTCCGCCAAAAGCTGAATGCTCAACTGCTGAAAGGCAGCTACGATACGCCCTTGGGAAAAATTAGCTTTACGCCGGAAGGCGAAATTGTCCAAACCTCCTTCTATGTGGCTCAGATCAAGATGGATGCTGGCGGCGAGAAGGGTAAATTTGTGTTTTTAAAGTAGTTGTGTTTGAAGTAGGTCAGTCTATGCGGAGAATCCTGGGGCTAGGTTTGCTAGCAATCCTGAGCGGGGGCTGCGATCGCCCCTCTGGGTCAACCAATGCTACCTTGGGGATTGCTCTGCCCCGCACCAGTAATTTGGCTCTGATTGGGCAAGAGCAACTGGCTGGGGTCAAAATTGCCGAGCAGATGTTTAATCAGCAGGGGGGAATTGACGGCAAACCAATCCAATTTGCCTACCAAGATATTGGCAATGATGAAGCAGGGGCAATCAATGCTTTTCAGACGTTGATTTCGCAGAGTCGGGTAGTTGGGTTAGTCGGGCCAACTACTTCGCAGCAAGCCTTTAGCGCCGCCCCGATCGCTGATCGAGCGGGGGTGCCGGTGATTTGCCCCTCAACGATCGCGAATGGAATTCCCCAAATCGGTCAATATGTTTCTCGTGTGGCCGCCTCGGCGGAAATTGTTTCACCTAACGCGGTTAAAGCAGCTCTTAAACTCAACCCTAACCTGAAACGGGTGGCCGTTTTTTACGCTCAAGACCAAGATGCTTTGGTTTCGGAAACCAAGTTTTTTCAGCAGGCTGCTAAAGCGCAAGGGCTACAGGTTTTGACGGTGCAAAGGTTTCAGACCACCGACACCGATTTTCAGACCCAAGCCACAACTGCGCTTAATTTAAAGCCCGATCTGGTAATTATTTCCGGGTTAGTGGCGGATGGCGGCAATTTGGTCAAACAATTGCGCGAATTGGGCTACAAAGGACTGATCATTGGCGGCAATGGCTTAAACACCGCCAATATCTTTCCAGTTTGCCAAAACTTTTGCGATGGGATTTTGATTGCTCAAGCCTATAGCCCAGCCGAGCCGGGTCAAATGAATGCCCAGTTTCGGAAGGCTTACGTTGACCAATTTAAAAAAGACCCACCCCAGTTTAGCGCCCAAAGCTTTACGGCAGTTCAGGTGTTTGTGGAAGCGCTGCGATCGCTGAATCAGCAAACCCCAATCAGTAAACTAGCCTTGACTAAACTGCGCAGCCAACTCAATCAGCAGCTCCTGAAAGGTAAATACGACACGCCCTTGGGCGAAATCAGCTTTACTCCAGAGGGTGAGCTGATCAAAAAAGACTTCTATGTGGCGCAAATCAAAATGCAGCCAGGCGGTAAAACAGGTAAATTTGTCTTTTTGCCTTAGTTCGTCGTCCGTCCATCTGGCAAGGCTAACGAAACAAACTGCTGACCGAACTATCTTCATGGACGCGCCAAATGGTCTCGCCCAAAATGCCAGCCACAGAGAGCATCCGCAACTGCTGGAAGCGGTTCGCTTCTGGAATTGGGATCGTGTTAGTGACAATCACTTCTTCAAACACACCGCTAGAAAGGCGCTCAATTGCCGGGGGAGAGAAAATAGCGTGTGTTGCACAGGCATAAACCTGCCGCGCTCCAGACTGGCGCAAAACGCGAGCCGCCTCTGAAATTGTGCCGCCGGTGTCAATCATGTCATCGACTAAAACGGCAGTTTTACCGGCGACATCACCCACGACGTTCATCACTTCAGCCACGTTATGGGCTTGGCGACGCTTATCAATAATGGCCAAGGGCGCATCGTTGAGCTTATTGGCAAAGGCTCTGGCCCGGGCAACCCCACCGACATCTGGCGATACCACCACCAAATCAGACAGGTTTTTACTGAGCAAATATTCCAAAATCACCGGCGAGCCGTAAACATGATCGACCGGGATATCAAAGTAACCCTGAATCTGAGCTGAGTGCAGATCCATGGCTAGAATCCGGCTAGCCCCAGCTTGCGTGATCAAGTTCGCGACTAACTTGGCTGTAATTGATTCTCGCCCCGCCGTTTTGCGATCGGCCCGGGCATAGCCATAGTAGGGAATCACAGCCGTAATCTGGCGCGCTGAAGCCCGCCGACAGGCATCGACCATAATCAGCAATTCCATTAAGTGATCGTTAACGGGCTGACAGGTCGGCTGAATTAAATAAACGTCGCATCCCCGGATTGACTCTTGCACTTGGACATAAAGCTCACCATCGGCGAACCGCTTTCGCAGCATTGGCCCCAGATCAATGCCCAAATAGCGGGCAACTTCTTGAGACAACTGTGGGTTAGCCGAACCTGAGAAAAGCTTAAGACGGTTATGCTCTGGAATAAAAGGGAGAGCAGACGGAACAGGCAGAGTAGCAGGACGGATCACAACATGTCCCCAAAGCGCTTTCTTGGCAATACTAGCATCCTATGCTGGTTTTTATATTGCTGCTAGTTTTATTTAAACAACGTTTAGCTTTCCAAAAGCTTTCGAGGAATAAATTTGCAGTTTGCGATCAGGCTGCAAACCGCTGCTAATCACTGCAGATTAATTAACCGAAAGCACTTTTACAAAAAGTATTGGGCTTGACTAAATCTGTGAGTCTAAGGATTGGGTCGTCGCTTTTGTAAAAATTCTGGAATATCTAAGCCGGTTTTAGCTTTTGGTTCCGATGGCGGCGGCGCTGGCACCTTGGTAATTGGGGTCGGAGCAGTAGCAGCAGGCTTGGCCACCGTGGTGCGGTTAACCGCTGGCTGAATCTCGCCGTTAAAGCCCGTTGCAATCACCGTCACTTGAATTTCACCCTGCAAATGCGGGTCAATCACTGCCCCAAAAATAATGTTGGCGCTGGGGTCAACAACTTCATAAATCACCTCGGCGGCAGCGCTGACTTCGTGTAGGCTCAGATCCAAACCACCCGTAATATTAAAAACAATTCCCTTTGCGCCTTGAATCGAGGATTCCAAGAGGGGCGATGAAATCGCGATCGTGGCAGCTTCAACCGCCCGCGACTTTCCAGAAGCAACGCCGATGCCCATCATGGCTGAGCCTGCATCTGCCATCACGGCTCGGACATCGGCAAAATCAACGTTTACTAATCCAGGCAAGTTAATAATGTCAGAAATGCCTTGGACGCCCTGGCGTAAAATGTCGTCAGCCACTTGAAAAGCTTCCTGAACCGGCGTTTGTTCCGAGACAACCGCCAATATTTTGTCGTTCGGAATCACAATCAAAGTATCAACCCGCCCCTGGAGAGCGGCAATGCCTTCTTCCGCTTGCTGGCTGCGTCGCCGACCCTCAAAGGTAAACGGACGCGTAATAATGCCTACGGTCAAAGCGCCCATTTCTTTGGCAACTTCTGCCACGACTGGCGCTGCTCCGGTGCCGGTGCCGCCGCCCATCCCACTAGTAATAAAAACCAAGTCAGATCCTTCTAGGGCCGCCGCAATCTCCTCTTTGGATTCTTCCGCCGCCTTCTGACCAATGGCAGGATTACCGCCCGCGCCCAAACCGCGGGTTAGCTTTTGCCCCACCTGCAACCGTCTTGGCGCAGCAGACTGAGTCAGGGCTTGGGAATCTGTATTCAGCGACCAAAACTCAACTCCAGAGACATTGCTAGCAATCATGCGGTTAACGGCGTTGCCCCCACCGCCTCCCACGCCGATGACTTTGATTTTGGCCGTAGTGTCTAGCATACTGTCTTCATCCCAATGTTCTTCGGCTGGAAGAATACCTCCACTGCGGTTTTGGTGCAAGTTGAATTCGGATTTATTCAAAGATGGAGAAACCGCCGATGTCAGATGCGACTCATCCTCAGAGTGAGAGCCGTTGTGCTCAAGCTTAATTGTATGGTTTGGCGGCAGCTCATTCTCTAAAGTCATCGGTATGCAGTGAAATTAAGTGTCTAGTTTATGGGAATTCTAATCCATTAACTATAGGGTAAGTCACGGAAAAAACCAATGAATTGTGCGGAGTTAATCTATTGTTTCAGGCTTTCGCCGTTAAGTCGGTTTGAGTAAAAAAACTGTCAAACTGAACGGCAAACTTAAGCAGGGTGGGATCTAGCTCAAAACGTTAGGGGGAATAGATAGCAGGTAGTTTACTCAGAAATCCGGCTAAATTTAAGGCTAGTCAATTATCAATTAATGTTAACGGGGTAAAGATGGACTGCCAGCCTGAGATTTGCGGGCATCACGGACTTGCACCAGAGGTTGCTCAGGGTTGTTTAAGTCAATGTAGGTGATTTGCCTGCTGCTAATCAATTGCGGCAACTTTCGCATTTCGTCTAGAGCCTTGAGCTGCTGAGGCAGTTTGCCAGTGTAGGGGCCAAGGTAGACCGTGCCAAGTTCCGTTTGCAAAATTAAGTTATTGCTGGAGCGCCAATCAATCTCAGACACTTTGATTGGGTTTCGCTGGAGTGTGGTGTAGAGCTTTTCCCACTGCTGTTTGCGGGTGGAGTCGATCTGAACCAGATTGCTGGGGCTGGCTGACTTTTGCTCTTTTAGGGCAGATGGGCTAAAAAAGCCCAAGATTTTGAGCGTTGGCGCTCCTGACTTTTGTAAGCTTGGGTAACTGGTAAAGGGAGCGGCTGTGCCTTTGCTATCAATCAACCAGAGGTCGGCTGGGCCCTGTGAGACGGGTTTAACTTTGGCAGCTACGTTTGGGATTGGGGTCACAAGAGTACAACGATCGCACTGCCCGATAGCTACAGGCTGCCTTTCTTGAACCTCAACCATCAGGCGGGGCGGAAACAATTGGCGAGTAATCGTCGTTTTGCTGATTGGGACTGCCATCTCTAAGGTACTGACCATCGACTGGGGATGCAGTTCCAAGAGAGATTGCGGATAGCTGAGCGGCAACAGGGCTTGAATCGCTTGAGTAGACAGTAATTTATTGCCGCGAATCACCACTTGACTGGGGCGACGAATGATCCACTCTGGCAGTGTGGTAGCCCACAGTCCGGCGGCGGCAATACTGGCGATCGCTAAAGTGCGCCAAATCCCTGTCAGCAGCTTGATCCGCTGCTGCCCACGCAGTTGCTTGCGCCGATTGCGAATCGATTCTTGAATTTGGGAGTCTGGAGCAAGCCTAGCCATTCTGCCTGCCGAGAAGAATAAGGGAAATCAAAATAACTGCGATCGCTTACAGTGACTCTACCTGAGTCAGCGTGAATTGACAATTAGGGTGAACATTCAGATCAGAAGACCGCAACAATTATTTGGCAAAGCTGGGGAACAGATTCTTGGTGAAGCTCAGTCTGAAGAAGCCGGGTCTTACCATTGCAAAACTGAAGCCAAAGTTGCATCGGACTAGCTGTCAGAGTTCCGCCCTTTGTTAGAAAACGGGAAAAAGAAGCGGTTTAAGCATAATTTAGCATCTGTCAAGTAAGTGATAAGATACCCGAAGCCTAAATTTAGACCCATCTGCCTGATATTTATAGAGTGACTTCATGATTGGTTTTAGAACGTACCGTTCTGCTCGGCAGCTTTCCCGCCTAGGTTCGTTGGTCGCCTTGATCAGCCTCTCTCCAGTTCTAGTGATGAGTGCGACAGCCCAGCCAGCCCCTCCACCCGGAGTAGACGTTGTTAATCCCAGCTTGCCAACGGGGGGAGCTTATACGATTGCTGGTGGGCAACGATTAATGTCAGAAGCAGAGAGCGCAGTCAGTGCTCAAAACTATACTCTCGCGGCTAAAAAGCTATTGGATGCGCGATTGCTGATGAATCAACTTTCTAACTTTTACCAAGGTTTGAGCAGTACTTTTTTAGGCATTGACAACCAAGCATCAGAAAGCGCCCGCCGCAAAGCCCTAGAATCAGCTCAATTGCGGGATCAAGCCACCTATCGACTGGCCCTAGTATACCGAGCGAACAACCAGCCAGAGCTGGCAATTCCCTTACTGGTGGAGATTATTCGGAGCCAAAGCCCAACTCGTCCTCTGGGGCAGCAATCTTACCAGCAGTTGTTAGAGCTAGGCTTTGTCGATGTTGCCTATCCACGCGGCGGCGCAACGCCACCGCCACCTACTAATCCAGCTCCAACCCCTCCTCAAGCTGCTCCGACTGCTCCACCAGCCCCAACCCCACCGCCAGCTTCCAAATAGCAAGGCTGCTGGTATTGGTGCAAATATCATAGACTGGACTTGAGTGACTCTTGAGGAGACTTAAGGATAAGCCAATGATTAGCCCAGACCAACTGACTGACCTGATCAAAGCGGGCTTGCCTGACGCAGATGTGCAGGTTCAAGATTTAACCGGCGGTGGAGACCATTACCAGGCTGTGGTTGTCTCGTCTTTGTTTAGCGGCAAAAACTTGATTAAGCAGCACCAGCTTGTCTACGGTGCGGTGCAGCAAGCAATGGCGACTGATCAAATTCATGCCTTAGCCTTAAAAACCTATACCCCCCAAGAGTGGGCTGAGCTAGAGCACGCTTAACTGATTTGGTGCTTGTTTGCGATCGTCCGCTTATTTTTTGCTAACTCTGTTATCTACAAATCATTCCAGAAAAAGCCATGACTCCAGAACTTAAACAGCGGCTCGACACTCTCGTCCAGGAAAACAAGATTGTTGTTTTCATGAAAGGTTCAAAGCTGATGCCCCAGTGTGGATTTTCTAACACTGCGGTGCAAATTCTGAATAGCTTTGGCGCCCCCTATCAAACCGTAGATGTACTCGAAGACTCCGAAATTCGCCAAGGAATTAAGGAGTACTCAAATTGGCCGACGATTCCCCAGGTCTATATCAATGGTGAATTTGTCGGTGGCTCTGACATTTTGGTTGAGCTGTACCAAAAGGGCGAACTCCAGGAAATTTTAGAAGTTGCGCTTGCCTCCTAAGCTCTAGCTCAATTAGCCGCATCTGCCAGTAAGTGGCTCTGAAGCTGCCTACTCTCAAGTTTGAGAGTAGGCAGCTTTTTTGATGAAATAGATTCAAGGCGATAGATTTTGCGTTCCGTGCATTTCAAAGCCGAACGCCTTAAACTGATGCACATAATCCTCAAGCCACCCAAAATTTCAGTTTTGATACTATAAGAAGATTAGCTAAAAGTAACTGCCGTGCTATCTTCCTCACAGCCCTCCCCTTCTACGACCAATCAACCCACGACTGATTCTTCCGCTCTCAATCGGCAAATGATTGCCATTCTCGACTTTGGCTCTCAGTATTCTGAGTTAATTGCCCGCCGGATTCGCGAAACTCAAGTCTATTCAGAGGTGCTGCCCTATCGCACCACTGCCGAGCAACTCCGTCAACTCAACCCCAAGGGAATTATTCTTTCAGGCGGGCCGAGTTCAGTCTATGACGAAAAAGCGCCCGTCTGTGACCCGGCGCTTTGGGAATTAGGGATTCCAGTCCTGGGGGTTTGCTACGGCATGCAGTTGATGGTGCAGCAATTGGGTGGTCAAGTTGAGCGATCGCAGCGGGCTGAGTACGGCAAAGCCTCGCTGCAGATTGATGACCCGACGGATTTGCTGACCAACGTTGAAAACGAAGCGATCATGTGGATGAGCCACGGTGATTCTGTCACCCAGCTCCCCACTGGCTTTGATGTGCTGGCTCACACCGCCAATACCGCCAGTGCGGCGATCGCCGATAGCCAGCGCAAGCTGTACGGGGTGCAGTTCCACCCGGAAGTTGTTCATTCCGTGGGGGGGCAAGCGCTGATTCGCAATTTTGTGTACCACATTTGCGAGTGTGAACCGACTTGGACAACTGCCACCTTTGTCGAAGAAACAATCCGAGAAGTCCGGGCCAGAGTCGGCGATAAGCGAGTGCTGCTAGCGCTCTCTGGTGGGGTGGATTCTTCTACCTTGGCGTTTCTGCTGCATCGGGCGATCGGCGACCAGTTGACCTGCATGTTTATTGATCAGGGCTTTATGCGTAAGAAAGAGCCAGAGCGCCTGGTCAAGCTATTTCAAGATCAATTTCATATTCCAGTCGAGTATGTCTTTGCCCGCGATCGCTTCTTAGCCCAACTCGAAGGCGTGACGGATCCAGAAGAAAAACGCAAGCGGATTGGACACGAATTTATTCAGGTGTTTGAAGAAGAGTCGAATCGGCTTGGCCCGTTTGACTACTTGGCTCAAGGCACTCTTTACCCGGATGTGATTGAGTCAGCCGACACCAATGTTGACCCAGCCACGGGCGAACGGGTGGCGGTCAAAATTAAAAGCCATCACAACGTGGGCGGACTGCCCAAAAACCTCCGGTTTAAGCTGGTGGAACCGCTACGCAAACTGTTCAAAGATGAAGTGCGACGGGTGGGCGAAGCCTTGGGTCTGCCAGATGAAATTGTCAGGCGGCATCCGTTTCCAGGGCCGGGGCTGGCAATTCGGATTTTAGGCGAAGTGACAGCGGAGCGCCTAAAAATTCTCCGGGATGCTGATTTTATTGTGCGCCAAGAAATTAATCGCTCTGGACGCTACAAAGATTTTTGGCAGGCGTTTGCCGTGCTGCTGCCGGTCCGCAGTGTGGGGGTAATGGGCGACCAGCGCACTTATGCTTATCCGATCGTTCTGCGCCTGGTTTCAAGTGAAGACGGGATGACGGCAGACTGGTCGCGCGCTCCCTACGACCTCCTGGAAACTATTTCTAACCGAATTGTCAATGAAGTGGCAGGCGTCAATCGCGTCGTCTACGACATTACCTCTAAACCCCCCGGCACGATCGAGTGGGAGTAGCAAGATTACTCAAAGAATAAAGTTCCAGCGCTATCAGCAGGACACCCAGCCGAGAAAACGGCGATTTGGTTCCGACTGAGCGAGATCGCCTACTCAATGGTCTGGTTAACCTGATCATTACCCCTAATCTGACTGTTTAGGGTGGCATTGGTCTGGATTTTCCGATTGCCCTAACTACAAACCTGGCACAATCCAGAAAATTAGACCGTTAATGATGCTAAGGGCGATCGTGCCAAAAATGGCGCTCAAAAAGCCGCCCCGTAACTCAAACCCATCCACCAGCCAGGCTGTGATCGCAAAAATGATCGCATTTAGCACCAGCGCAAAGATGCCGACTGTAATGATTGTGATCGGCAGAGTGAGCCAAAATAGAATCGGCTTCACAAAGGCATTTAAAACCCCAAACACCACGGCAGCGACTACTGCTTTCCAAATGCTGTCAATCTCAATTCCCAAGGGAAGTTTGGAAATAATCAGTAAGCTAATCGCCGTCACGATCGCAGTGATGATAAAAGCAGTCATGCTTAGCACTCCTTAACAGAAAAACAATAACTATAGCCAGTTCATCAAACCTACAGTACCTCTCCGTTGGCATCATGGTCTAGCAGATCAAGCATGGTGTAGAGGTCTGTTTTTTCAAATTAGACTGCGTTCAGACTGAAGCTAGACCATTACACTAGAAAAGCAATTTATTTCTGTTCCTGCTCAATGCAGTACCCTCAGCAAACCATGCAGCGGGCGATCCGGGCTGTCCGCTGTAGCCCATTTCAGCGTCAACTGTTTGCCGATATGCGATCGCAGCAGGTGTCGCTACAGGCGATCGCCGGCCCAACTGGAGTCGAAAAGCACTATACTCAGTCTCCGTTGGCTGAAATGGCCGTTGAAAGCGCCTTGCTGTGGCTGATGCAGGTGGGGCTGCTGCGGCGAGAAGTGGATGGACAAGGGCTGACGGACAGCTTTCGCTTGACTCCTTTGGGGCGAGAATTGATTGAAGTTGAGCCAGCCTGGATGCCGCCGACTTTGGGCGATCGGCTTCAAAATATCCTCAGCCGCCTCCGACTGCCAGGGTAAGGATTTGCAGATCATGCTTGGTTGAGATCAGCATCCTCTCTGGCGGCAACCGGTTCTATTCATTCGGATTAGCCTTAGCGATCGCCGATTATCACCAGCAGCAAGAGCAGTTATTTGACTAAGTGACAGATGCGATCGCCCCCTGTCTTGACTTAAAGCGATTGGATGTATTCAGATCATGAGTTGATGAGTCGAAACTCCAGCCAATAGAAACGAGAGAGGAACAGGAGCATCAGAATAAACACTAAATTTATCCGTCTAAGCAACTGAAAAAGGATATTATCAGGACAACAGTCCCTATAGACACCCACAAGAGGCAGATAGACAGAGAAGTTTTCACCTAAATAACTCTATCGGGCATTTAGCGTATATTATCTATTTCATCACCTTGATGAGTGGGTTAGACGGACAACAATCTGCCTACTTATCTGTTCTTTTGATTTAGATGGATAAGTATCCGCTTAAAAGTCCAATAGTAGAAATTGGATGGATGATATCCGTCTAAGGAAAGTTAAGCAACAGTCGAAATTAAATCATTGGAACGTAGCAAAGATAATTAATCTTTTTAATTTTAATAGAATAATATAAATAAAAGAATGGAAAAAGCTAATTGAACAGAGCCTGAAAAAGCAGAAAAACAATGTTGATTTTAGCAACATTGATGAAGTGGCTGTTCAATATTCTGAGAAAATAAAGCAGAACAGAGTTTTAAAATCATTGACAGGCGATGAAGAAATTGTAAGAGCATTTCTCATTGACCGATTAGTAAATGAACTCGACTACAAACCTGACAACATAGAAATTGAAAAGGAATATTCAGTAAAAGCAGGGCACGGAAAACTCTCGCCAAGAATTGACATCATAGTTAAAGATGAAAAAGGCAACCCATTCTTTTCCATTGAAGCCAAAGCACCTGGAAAATTTGAGAAAGACAAATCTGAAATTGAAGGACAGCTATTTTCATTAGCTCAAGCAGAGGAAAAGGCAGGGTTATTTCATTCTAAATAAATCTTTCAGCACGTTAAAACTAAAGCCAGCGAGACGTTGAGCTTGAGCCATGTTCAAAAATCCATTGTCGCGAAGCAACATAGTAACGGGTTTCGGTGGAGACTGCGATGATGTTGGCGCGATGCACTTGGCGTTCCGATTCGACTCGAATTAGGGTTTGCAGACCTGGAAAATCAGGAATCTGATCCAACCGATGTGTGATGCAAACGGTACGTTTTTCAATGCGTCCGTGCCCTTTGTTGATCTGTTGGACACTTTGCTGCGCTTGGAAATGCGTTTGGACGGCTTCAAGCAAACCGGATGGGTTGCCTTTGAGCGCCCCCAAGTAATCGTTGCCACTGTCAATGATCGTCTGAGCTGTTTTTTTGGGTGCTGATGGCATCAAAAGCAAAGACGACTCCTGTGAGCGCCATCTGTTCAATAAAGACAGGCAGTGCCGTGATTTCATTGGTTTTCGAGTTGACCTCGTAGGGTTCAAGAATCAATCCTCGCTCAACGATGTAGGCACTGACCAGCATAATCGCGGGGTGAGAGTCTACCTTTGGGGCATCACTGATGGCTTCATAAGAACCTCGCAGCACTTTACCATCGGTGGCAACCGTTTCTCCGGGCAACGGTTGGATGCCGAAGAATCGAGATAAACAAGCCGAATACTCCCGGTAATCGAGCCGCAAGAGCGCTCGTCGAATCGTGCTGTACGAGGGAAGACGGTCTTTGGGAGGGTCAAACAAGGCAACTAATTCATCGTGATACGCTCTGAGCCAATCCCCAATGGCTAGAAACCCCCGATTACCCGCTGCAACCGCCAGGGTGAACAAGGCAAGACAAAGCGCTTGCTGGTGGCGCTGTCCTGCTGTGCGACGAGTATCACTAAGGTCTGTAAAGGCTTCGACAATCTCAAGTTGAGGCATCTGGGTTCAGAATTGAGGAGATGACCTGACTACCATATCAACTACTTAACTAGAATGAAATAGCCCTGATCTGGGCTACCTTTTTAATTCTTTCATAGGAAGATTGTATTTCAAATATGTAGCAAAAGGTAAGAATCAAACGGGAGCATCTCAGTTTTGCGATGAGTAAATGTACTTAAGGCAAAAAAATCAAACCCATGGGACATTCAAGGAGTCATCGTTGGAGAGTGAAGCATGACCCCTGAAGAAGAACAAATCGTCAAAG
>JAESGG010000051.1_pt1 | contig 45247 bp, 51 predicted proteins | sample 9266231 | NCBI WGS metagenome assembly JAESGG01 (sample SAMN14515337, study PRJNA621664) | algae metagenome | isolation source: Aphanocapsa sp. GSE-SYN-MK-11-07L and co-occurring heterotrophs from wet... | place: USA: Grand Staircase Escalante National Monument, Utah | collected 2006-04-16 | reverse complement strand
TCGCACCCCACACAGCCGCTTAAATGCTGCGGGGTTGAGGTCTTTAACATCGTTGTAGGTCATGAACAAATCCTCCTTTGACCTACTTTCTCCTTAATACAAATACTTTCGCAAGAGGTCTAATGTCTGTGAGTTGCGTGAACCAGGTAGAAAAGTGGGGCGCGGCGATCGTCAACCCAGCTCCGCCCAAGACTAGGCAGCTATAGAACAATTGTTTCGGAGACAGGATCGGTTTGCGGCTGAATTGAGTCATAGCTGGTGGGGAAAGTAGAATCGAACCATTGGCTTTGGGTTGGGAATTTTGTTGGCGGGGCATTATTGTTGCTCCTGATGAAGATATAGCGGAAAAGGGCGATCGTTCGGATGAGCTTACAGGGCTGAAAATCCCTACAGATGTCTGGCTCCAGCCCCACTCCTTAGCGAGTTGCTGTCTTGACTCGTTCTAGGGCCCGGTTCAGCCCATTCACATAATCCTGTTCGTTAAAGTTGTAGCGGAACTGGGTCAACACCTGCCCATTGGCTGGATTAAGAATCGCCACGGTGGAAGTCTGGGTGCGATGGTGATCCAGGAAGCCACTCAAGCCCAGTTGTCTGGCTCTGGTTTCGGCTACCTGGGTGGTACCGCGATCGCTGAGATCGAAAACGACAAAGTTAACCCGCCCCTGATACTGCTGCTGAAGAGCGGCAAAGGTGGGTTTGGCCCGCTGGCAGGCCGGGCACCAATCGGCATAGATTTTCACCACAGTGGGTTTGCCCTGCAGTTGGGCCGCCAAGGGGCTGACCGTTTGTGCATTTGCCGGTTGCATCGCTAGCGAGAGTTGGGTAGTGGTCATTGAGAAGTGGCTGACAGCAGTGGTGCCAAGGACAAGGGCTGAAACACCTGCCAGACCAGATAGAAGTATTGGTTTCATGAGTGTCTCCTGAGTAGGGATTTAAAGGTTGCCAGGAGGGAGTTTACCTGACGCTTCCTACTTTTGGGGATGGGCATGAAGGATGGGTGAAAGGGTGATGAAGGAATTTTCATCAAATGTCTAGGCGTTGGGATGAAAAAGCTTTCATGAGCGATTCATGGAGACTTCATCGGGGTATCCGAGAGTAAGAATGTCAGGCAAAGGACCTGTACCCCAAACCTTTCACTTCAAAGGAGATGACTCATGAAACGCATGATCTTGGCTGGCTTATCGATGCTCACCCTGCTGACAGTGGCAACCCCTGCTGCCCTAGCCGAAGTTCGGGAGGTTGCTTCTCCTCGAATTGAGAATCCTTTTGATCTGCAACGGCTCAACCCCCAGGTTTCTCTAAATCAGCGACCCTGTCCTACAACCCGTTCCATTCGCAACGCTAAAATTCTGGCGATCAACTTCCGACTCCAGTGATGCAGTCCAGCTGGCAACTATACACTGCCGAAGCTACTCTCAGTCCACAGTCACAGACAATCGCTTCCCAATCAACCTCTAATCAAACCCACGCAGTTGACGATCCCTTCAATCTGCAACGGCTGAATCCCTGGGATCATCCCCCGGCTCCCAACGCTCGTCTCTAAGCCTTAGGGATACAAGTTTCCTGTCCCAGAGGGTCATGTAGACTCTGCGATCCATTCCCCCTTCCATGATCAGGAGGGGGATTCTGGTTAGGGGCAAAGGCTTGAGGTAGGTTAGTGAACATTTTTTCATGCAGATTTCACGTATCATTCATCCTGACTATGCAAGCTGAAGGTTGAGTCTAGAAGATTAGGCAATACATCGATTCCAGGCGTATTTCTGCACTTTAGTAACCCAAGCTATGCTCTCTCAATTAACCGAATGGCTGAAAACTTTTTCCGGTGTCCGGGCCCGAATTCTGGTCTGGTACTTTCTGCTAACGATCGGTATCACCCTGACCTCCGTCTGGGCAACCTACAAAATTTTCTGTGACCAGGAAGCAAGCCTGGCCGGCGATCGCCTGCGTCGGGATGCCACGGCCTTTCAAATCCTGGTCGATCGCCAACTCCCACAGGCCAGTTCTGATCCGGCGGCTCTCGTACCCCTACTACAGAAATTTGTCAGCCAGCGAATCAAAGACCCGAATGAGTATTTTTTGCTCTACATCAATGGACAGGAACAATATCTCAGCCGCCGCGAATTGCCTCCCACTCTGCAACCGGAGCTACTGAATGACTGGGCTCAAGCCAGAGTTCTCCCCAGTCAAGACTTTCTGCGGGAGGGTTATATTATCCGGGTTGTTCAACCAATCGCTCTAGGTGGCCAACCGCAAGCGGTGCTACTGGGGGTGTATGATGCCACGATTCGCTATCAGATGGCTGAAAAAACCCTGGTGCTGGTGATGCAAATGACTCTGGCTTCATTGCTAGTATTCTCCGTCCTGGCCTGGTTGACGGCAGGTCGGGCTCTGGCTCTGCTGCGCCAACTCATGGAGACCGCCCGTGATATCAGCGAAAGCGATCTGAGCCAGCGGGTAGAAACGCGCGGCCGAGATGAAATGGCGGCGCTAACTCAAACCTTTAATCAAATGCTCGATCGCCTACAGGCTGCCTTTACCAGTCAGCAGGATTTTATCAAAGATGTCAGCCATGAACTGCGCACCCCGATTACAATCATTCACGGACATCTGGAACTGCTGGGGGATGATCCGCAGGAAAGACGGGAAACGATCGCCCTGGTTCAGGATGAACTGAAGCGGATGAATCGATTTGTGAATGACTTACTGCTGCTGATGCGGGCAGAGCGACCCAACTTTTTGCGGTTAAACAGCGTAGAGCTTGCTAGTTTTACAGCGGAAATTTTTGCTAAAGCGAGGGGATTAGCTCAGCGGGTATGGGCGTTGGAAATCCAGTCTGAAGGAGAAGTCAGGCTAGATCGGCAGCGGATCACCCAGGTGGTTCTGAATCTGGCGCAAAATGCCGCCCAGTATACCCAGGCGCAAAATCTGATTACGATCGGCTCCAACCTCACCGCCAGCGAGATCCGCTTCTGGGTGCGGGATGATGGCGAAGGAATTGCCCTAGAAGATCAGCAGCGTATTTTTGATCGCTTTGCCCGTGGTACTAACAGTGAACGCCGTTCCGAGGGGGGTGGTCTGGGGCTGGCGATCGTTCAGTCCCTGGTTAAAGCCCACAGGGGGCATTTGGAACTGTTCAGTCGGTTGGGAGAAGGGGCCACGTTTACGATCATTCTGCCCCGCCGCACTGCGCCTGCTGGGAATATTTCGCGGAGCAACTCAATCCCACCTCAATATCGTTCGTTGCCAGAGGAAACAGACATGATGCAGACATAACCAAGAGGAAGTGAGATGAACCGAGTTCTGATTGCTGAAGACGAGGTAAGAATTGCCAGCTTTGTCGAAAAGGGCTTGCCGGCCAGTGGTTATACGGTAATGATCGCCAGAACCGGCTCAGAAGCGATCGCCCTGGCCCACAGTGAAGACTTCGATCTGCTAATTCTGGATCTGGGCTTACCCGGTAGGAATGGCTGGCAGGTACTAGAGGAATTGCGGGGGCGCATTATCCTCACTGCCCAGGACGACGTGGATGATACGGTCAAAGCTCTGGAAAACGGAGCCAATGATTACGTCACCAAACCGTTTGAATTTGTTGAACTATTAGCACGGGTGCGAGTGCAGTTACGGGAGAGTGTCAGTACCAAGACGACAGCACCTCAAACAACGCTAACCGCTGGAGATTTAGTTCTGGACTTACTCACCCGTCAAGCCTGGGTTGAGGGACAGCAGGTGGAGATGTCTACAAAAGAGTTTCAGATGGCAGAAGTGTTCCTGCGCCACCCGATGCAGGTAATGAGCCGGGAGCAACTTTTAAACCGGGTTTGGGGCTATGACTACGATCCAGGGTCAAATATTGTCGATGCCTACGTGAAAAACCTACGGAAGAAGTTAGGGAGCGATCGGATTGAAACCGTGCGCGGCATGGGCTACCGCTTTAGCCCTTGATCCCTAAACCAGATAGTTTGATTTTCTTAACTCAAGCGGGCCGCCCCAAAGGTGGCATTGAATTTGCGGCACCAGATGGCAGCGGAAGGGTAGTCTGCCAGATTGATCTCTGCCGGAATTGGGTAACTCTGGACACCGCTAAAGCTTTTCAGGGGAGCCAGCAATACATAGTCTCCCTCCTTGATCGGATAGGCAGGTGGCACTGTCGAACCAATTACATCGGTTGAGCGATGCAGAATCACCACCAAATCTGGCCCCATGTCTGAGGTTTTGAAATTTGCCCCCAGTTCCAGAATCCGCTGCTTGCCCTGCTGCACGATCTGCACCCGGCCGCTGGTGGGGTGTTCGCCATTAACCAGATTACCAGCAGAGAGCACTTGCTGATTCTGGGCCATCTCCATTGCCGTGGTCGTCGCCGTGGGAGTGCTGACCGGACTGGGGGTATCACTGGTTGTGATCGAATTGACGGTAGATTGGGGAGCACAGCCCAGCAGGCAGGCTAAACTGAGGCTACCCAGGTGGAACGGTCTGAGTTTCATGGCGGCATCTCCAAGCAACAAAAGCCTACTGTGCCCAACCAACATGAACCGGAGATGAATAGCTGATGAAAACTTTTTCATCTTTCTTCCAGCTCTGGATAGAGTTGCAGCGGCGGTTTGGGCAACCCGGACAAGCTTATCTCTGGCTGGCGATTTTCATCTTTGGTGCGTCTAACTCCGTAACCCGAAAACTGACCGACTTGGGTGCTCAACACTTGATTGACGGTCGTAATCCGATCTCCCTATGCAATGTTTTGTTTGTCGGTAATCTCTGTGCCTTGCTGGTTCTGGGGAGTATCTACCGTCAGCAGTGCCGCCCGGCCTTACTCAAACAGTTATCCTTGTCGGAATGGCTTTATTTGATCGCTGTGGCCGTGCTGGCTGGGGCGATCGCCCCGGCGTTAATCTTCACGGCTCTCTCCCTCACCTCTGTTAACAACGTGGTTTTGATTGGGCGATTAGAACCGCCTCTGGTACTGGGTCTGTCAATCTGGTGGTTACAAGCGCGCGTGGATCGCTGGCAGATCCTAGGGGCGACCGTCTCTTTTATCGGTGTGCTCCTGACAGTGCTGCTGCAATCAAAGCTGATGGTTGGGGCTAACCTGGATCTGGGCGCCAAGCGGCGGGCTTGACTAATCTATGAATGACCAAATATTAGACCAGTTACAGCGTCAGCGCTGGCAGGCAGCCCAAGCGTCTCAGGGGACGAGTAGCGACCCAATTTATACCAAAGCGCTAGAGGTGTTAAGCCAAATTAGTCCTTGTGAGTGTTTATTAGAGTACGGGGCAGGGCAAGGACGACTAATTCAGCGGTTGCAAAAGAGCGGCTTCGCTCAAAAGATTAGCGGGGCAGACATTATGCCCAGACCCGATGGCTTACCCGCCGAGATTGATTGGACGGAAGCCGACTTGAATCTACCGCTTGCCTTAGCAAACGCATCTTTTGACGTGATTTTATCGACAGAAGTGATTGAGCATTTAGAAAACCCCCGGGCCACCCTGCGCGAGTTTTTTCGGCTGCTTCGTCCTAGTGGGCACGCGATTATTACCACTCCTAATCAAGAAAGCCTGCGATCGCTGCTGAGCTTGGCTTTGACAGGACATTTTGTTGCCTTTTCAGATAGTTGCTACCCTGCCCACATCACGGCTCTGCTGCGGAAAGACTTCACTCGGATTTGTGCTGAGGTTGGCTTCAGTCCGCCTCAATTTTTTTACACCGATCACGGCGGCATTCCCAAGCGCCCAGTGATTTCTTGGCAGCAAGTCTCTTTCGGTTTGTGCAAAGGGCGCTTATTTAGCGATAACATGATTGCCCTGACTCAAAAGTTATAGCTCTATCACAATCCTAAATTATCGATATTATGAACCCCAATGGAGGTTTCGCATCTATCAGTTACCAAGGGTCGAGAGCGAAAGCTAAGGCTCTAGTTCCAACGGCTGATAAAAAATCTCAGCTTCAGAAAAGGGGGAGGATTGGGGAAGTTGCTTGGGGTTAAGGGGAGTTTCTCGCCCTACTAGGTCTAAACCATCCTGATAGCCCCGCTCAATGGCTTCTCGGAGATAGGGCTTGAGACTAGGATTATCTGCCAGATGTTCTTGAATTCGACGGCGCTGCTCCTTGATAGTGTAGAACCAACTCTTAGACCTTGCTTCCGGCTGGTAGCGCCACTTGAGCAGATGCCCCAGCAACACACCCAAGCGATTGCGAAGCTCCTGACGCTGTTGCTTGCCCAACGAATCCAATTCCTCAATCAAATTCTCAAGATCCACTTGTTCCCATTGCTGTGCTTGCAACAGTTCTATCTGGCGCTGCGTCCAGGCGTAAAAGTCTTGGTCATAGAGGGTCGTGGTTTGCATCAGCGTCACCATACTGTCTGAGCTTATTGTGACACGCAGCTTTGACAGCAAGTCAGCACGTTAAAGGTATGAGGAGGTAGTGCGATCGCCCCTAGTCAGTCGCTAATCCGCGCTTTCTGAGCCATCTCTCTAGCAATTCTTCTGAAATTTTGTCCTCCGCTAAAATTTGTCATCACTTGGACAACTCAACTTGGTCAGCCTGAAACTGGTAGCGATTTGTCTTCAAAAAGGCGAGCCAGCAAACCTCTAGGCTAGATCATCAATTCTGGTAAGATAGCCTAACGATAGGCACCAAAAAGTATGCCCCGTCCCCAATGAGCGATCGCACCCCCAGCACTCTTTTAGAAGCCTCCTCCCCCAACCCTAAGCTGTCTGCTTGCTACACTCCCCTCCTCAAACCGAGATTTGATTTATTCGGGCAAGAGCGCCGCTCTGACAAATTGACTGTAATGGCGATTGGCGGGGCCGAAGACAAGATTCAAGATCGGTTGATTCTCCGCACCTTCGTTAAATTAGCTGGCGGTCAACAAGCCAAAATTTTGCTGATTCCAATGGCCTCGGAAACGCCTGAGATCAAGGGGCAAATTTATGGAGGACTGTTTGCCGACTTGGGGGCAGAGTCTACTCAAGTGCTGTTGGTGGGCGATCGCGCAGGGGGTGAATCGGCTGACTTGATTCAGCAGCTAGAGGATTGTACAGGTGTGTTTATCTCCGGTGGCGACCAAAGTCGCCTCTGTGGATTCCTGGGCAGCACCCCTTTTGCCGAGCAGCTCCGTCAGCGGGTTTATCAGGGGCGAATTGTCCTGGCTGGCACTAGCGCCGGGGCAGCAGTCTTGGGGCACCACATGATCACGGGTGGCGGCAGTGGCGAAGCGCCTAATCATGGTCTGGTGGACTTAGAAACTGGGTTTGGCATTTTACCGGGAGCAATTGTTGACCAGCATTTTCATAACCGCAATCGCTTGGCCCGGCTGATGAGCGCGATCGCCCCCCATCCGCACGCGATCGGGATTGGCATCGACGAAGACACCTGTGCGCTGGTGAATGGGCAAGGGCAAATCCAGGTGCTGGGTAAAGGGGTTGTAACGATTCTCCAGTCCACTCAGCTTTGGAGCAAGGATGGTTCATTGCCGGCCAATCCGTTGCCTTTGAGCTTACCCAACTTGCAGCTTCACCTGATTGGGCACGGCGAGGTTTACGATGCGGTCAACATAAATTCTGACGGTTTACCTGCGTCGCGCTGGCTTGATTAGTCGGCACCCGCACAACTTTGTTAATGGTGTTCTGAGCCGGACGGGTGGCACAGACCATAATGACTTGCATCCGGCTGCAAAACAAATATCCGAAGAATGGCATTTTTAATTTGATGTGGCCCGCACTGAAGATTGCTGTTGTCCACAAACTGTATTAACCAATACAGAAGAATTAGAATCTTCTCACAAAAAGTTCATGCTTGCTTCACTTCCAGACAGCAAGGTAGTAATTGAAGCCGGTTTTAATTTCTCTGGTTTCTTTCACCGTTTACCTAACAATTACGGAGGCTGAATATGAACCCTAAGGTAATTCTTGGCTTACTCATGAGCGCCGGTATCGGAGCATTACTGCCAATCGGCAATGCATCGGCTGCTGTACTTTCAGAGCAATCTGAAACAGCTCGGCAATCAGTAATCCAACTAAAAGTAGTTGATTTAGAAGGGCGTGACTCTTATAAACAACTCATTGCTGGCAATAGCAGCAGCAACAGCAGCAGCAACGACAGCAGCAATAGCAGCAGTAATGACAGCAGCAACAGCAGTAGCAATAGCAGCAGTAATGACAGCAGCAACAGCAGTAGCAATAGCAACAGCAATAGCTCTGATGACGATTAGAGCTTGTGATGCTGTCATGACTAAATGATGATCACTGATCAGTGTAATGAAGCGATTCTCTCTGAGCGAGGATTAGTCAGGGGGCTAGCATTAACGGTTTAAGTAATTACAGCACCTTTGCTGTTTAAGTGATGACCGCTTTTTTGTGGCTCCCTTTCTTAACTTTTTGTAGCCCAAACCGACTTCTGAATATTGCAAGAACAACAAATGTCAGCCCGTTATGAACATTTTGCAACAGCTACTCTGGCCATACCCAGCGGAACAGTTTTTGAACCAGGATTGGCAACATAAGGGACTTCATATTGCTGCTGATGATCCTGGCAAATTTCACTCTTTGTTTTCGTGGGATGCTCTCAATTATCTGTTGAATTATCACAAGCTTCCAGAATCTGACTTACGCTTTTCAAAAGAGGGTAAGTCGTTACCGCACTCGCGTGATCCGCGAGACTGGGGCGATCGCTTGCGGGATGGAGCCACATTAGTTGTGAATGGTGTCCATCACCGGATTCCAAGTGTTGCGAAACTTGCGGGACATCTTCGAGATGACTTTGGCTATGAAACTCATGTCAACTTATATTGCTCACCCGCATCACAACAAGGATTTGATTGTCACTACGATACGCACGATGTGCTGATTTTACAAATTGAGGGCGAGAAGAAATGGTTCGTTTATCAAGAAACGGTGCCTGATCCAACTCGAAATATGCCCTCATCTGAAGAGCTTAAACCACAGCAGCCCCCCTATTTAGAGTGCGTCCTTCAGGCGGGAGATTTACTTTATATCCCACGCGGACATTGGCACTATGCGATCGCCTGCGAACAGCCATCGCTTCATCTTACAGTTGGAATTGAGGCTCAAACAGGGCTGGACTGGCTTGATTGGCTGAAAAATGAACTGCAAAATAGTGAGGCTTGGCGCGTAAGATTACCTGCGATCGAAGAAAATAATCAGAACGCTCTAGAACAGCAATTAAACTCGCTGCGACAGCATCTAATCGAGGTTCTAGATCAGCCAGAATTTATGCACAGATTTATCCAGCAGCTTGGCCATCGTAACTATCCGCCGCTTCCAGTTAGCTTACCTGCTCAGATTGGAGCTGGCATTTTTCCTAATCTGCTAATGACTCGGTATGCTTGGTCTCCTCTCCATCGGATTCGCGTCAAACAACTCAACGATCAACACTATCAAGTAAAAATTGGCTCAAAACAATTTGATCTAAAAGGCATTCCAGAAGCGCTGATAGAAAATATATTCAATCAAGATGAGTTTTGCTTAATTGATCTTGCAGATTGGGCACCCGATTTGGACTTAGAGGTTGATATTGAACCCCTCCTTAAACACCTTGTCTTTGAAGGAGTTTTACAAGTCAAAACCGACTGTGATCTTCACTGTTCAGAAATTTTTGAGAATATCTCAGGTTTTAAACCGATAGCCCATACCTCGAACTGTTTCGATTAGGTTGTTGCCTAATTTCTTCCGCAGATAACTCACGTAAACATCCACAATATTAGAGCCTGGGTCATAGGCATAGCCCCAAACTCGGTCTAACAATTGCTCTCGGCTTAATACTTGTCCGGGATGCCGAAAGAACGTTTCTGCCAGATTAAACTCGCGGCAGGGCAACTCCATCCAGCACCCATCAACCTTTACTTTGCGGGTTCGCAAATCTAGGAGCAGATTGCCGTTCTGGAGTATTGCCTCGATCTGTCGGTTCGCCGAATTGCGATTCCGCAACCTTGCTTTTATCCGAATCAACAGTTCTTCAAACCGAAAGGGTTTGGTCACATAATCGTCTGCACCCCTTTCAAATCCCGCTACTTTATCTCGGATATCGTCGCGGGCAGAAAGAATGATGATTGGCAGTGTTTCTCCCTCTCCTCGCAGTTGTGTTAAGACTTGCAAACCATCTTGACCAGGTAGCCCTAGATCGAGAATCAGTAAATCAAAGGTGCTAGCTTCGACTATTAGTAAAGTCTGTTGGGAGTCTGTGGCAACGGAGACCGCAAAGCCGTGTGCTTGCAGCCCTTTCTCAACAAAGGCAGCAATTCGGGGTTCGTCTTCAGCAATTAGAATTCGATTCATGGTTAAGGATTTGAAAACGAATTTCTGTAGAAGCCTCTATGGGGAGGACGACAGTAAAGGTAGCCTCGGTTCCCCCCTTGGCTGTCCAGCAATATTTTGCCGCCGTGGGTTTTGGCGATCGCCCGGCCCCTGCAAATCGACGAGAGCAACTTTTCGAGATGGTTGATTGCCTGCCGATCCTTTGCCTGCCCAATTTGCAGCTCCACTTGATTGGATACGGCGAGGTTGATAAATCTGGCTAGCTTAAATTCTGACGGTTTACCTGGGTCGCACTGGCTTGATCAGTCGGCATCAGCACGACTTCGTTAATGTTGACGTGAACCGGGCGGGTGGCGCAGAACAGCACCACATCAGCCACGTCGGCTGGGGTCAATGGCGTCAACCCGGCATAAACAGACTGCGCCCGCTCAGCGTCACCGTGGAAGCGGACTTGACTAAATTCAGTTTCAACCAGGCCCGGATCAACCGTGCTGACTCGAATCGGCGTACCGAGTAAATCAAGCTTTAGCCCCTCTGTAATCGCTCGGACGGCGGCTTTAGTGGCGCAGTAAACATTGCCTTTGGGATAGGTTTGGTGCCCCGCGATCGAGCCGATATTGATAATATGCCCCTGCCCTCGCTCAATCATGCCGGGCAGCAGCGTCCGGGTAACGTAGAGCAAGCCTTTAACATTGGTGTCGATCATTTCTTCCCAGTCCTGCACCTCGGCCGTCTGGAAGCGATCAAGCCCGCGGCTCAGCCCCGCATTGTTAACCAAAACGTCTACCCCAGACCAATCGGAGGGCAAGCTTTGTAAGCAAGCTTCAACGGCTGAGCGATCGCAGACATCTAGCTTTAAGACATGGGTTGCCGTGCCAAATTTCGCCTTTAGGTCAGCCGCCAAGGCTTGCAGGCGATCGCTACGGCGCGCTGCCAAAATTAGCCTCGCCCCAGCTTGGGCAAAGGTCTGAGCGCAGGCTAAACCAATCCCACTGCTGGCTCCGGTAATCAAGACAAGACGGTCAATCATAGTCAACGAGGCGGGGTCTGGCTAGGCTAGCCCTTGTAGGCTTTGATGCACTCTTCAACTAGGGGGGCAACCTTGTCAATGTCCTGCCAACCGAGAATCTCGGTCACTTTTTTCTCTAGATTTTTGTAGCTGCGAAAAAATTCGGCAATTTCTTCTAACCGATGGGGCGGCACATCCTTGAGCGACTTAACTTCGGCGTAGCGGGGGTCTTTAGCGGGCACACAGAGAATTTTTTCGTCCCGATCGCCGCCATCAATCATTTCCAACATGCCGAGCGGACGAGCAGCAATCACGCAGCCTGGAAAGGTGGGCTGATCCATGATCACCATCCCATCCAGGGGGTCGCCATCATCTGCTAGGGTATTCGGCACAAAGCCATAGTCGTAGGGATACTGGACGGATGAGTAAAGTACGCGATCGAGGGCAAAGGCGTTCATTTCTTTGTCAAACTCGTACTTGTTTTTACTCCCTGCCGGAATCTCGATTAAGACATTAATTAGACCGGGCTGAGGTTGGGCAGGAATCAGCGATAAATCCACAATAGTTCTCCAAGACGACACTCAATGATGGTACAACACAGGCTGGGCACGAAACGAGGCTAGCTTTAATCTGTTTTACGCTAAGCTCCAGCCCTCAAAACCTGATTAGCGGTTAACGCTAAACCGGCAAATGTGGGTGAGTTAATCTGGTCATTTTCCTTGAACTGCTGTAACTGGTACTCTCCTTCCACTAACTGACAAATCGTCAGCGTGGGGAGTTTAGGATGACCAAGATACCGCCGTCCGCCCAAAGCCAAGTAATCGACAATCCAATACTCATAAACCCCCAAAGCCTCGTAGTCTGCCAGCTTGTGGGCATAGTCATCTCGCCAGTTGGTGCTAACAACTTCAATCACAACTGGAAGGGAAGTCCCACTCAAAATCGTTGATGATTTTTCCCACAGGGGTTCATCGACGATCGCCCTTCGATCTAGCACCGCAATATCGGGTTTGTAAGCGGTGTTCGGTAAAGCGGGTTTAACCGTGCAAGTTCTGGGCAGGAAGTAGGGTAATTGGCGATCGCGAATTTGCAAGGTCAACTCAGCCGCAATGAAGGCCGTCACTTCTTCGTGCTTCCCGGCTGGATTCACGGCAACACTCTCTCCATTAATCAGTTCATAAATGCCTCCATCTTCTGGATAAGAGGCCAGAAAGGCTTCAAAGCTTAAGGGCTGTGGAGTTGCGATCATCACGGCTAACCCTGCGACTCAAAATCATCACAAATTCAGGCTGACTCAATTATCTATGGATTAGGCACAGGCTGATCAGACACCACATCAGGTAGCTTGCGCCGGAGCGGGTACAACCAAACTAGCCCTAAAATACCAAGCGCAATCCCAAGCAGGCTGACCATTTGGGCCATCTTGAGCGGGCCCAACATTAGGCTATCGGTGCGAAGTCCTTCAATCCAGAGCCGGCCGCTGCTGTAGGCGATCGCGTATAGCAAAAATAAACTACCGCGCTTGATTTTCGGAAATTTATAAAACACGAACAATAAAACCGCAAACACGCCCAGGTTCCACAGCGACTCGTATAAAAAAGTCGGGTGATAGTAGAGCTCATCTCTGGAAACTGCTGGGCGGCGATCGTAGGGAATGTAGAGCTTCCAGGGCAACTCTGTCGGCGCACCAAAGGCTTCTGAGTTAAAAAAGTTGCCCCAGCGCCCGATCGCCTGCCCCAAAATTAGCGATGGAGCCACCAAATCTGCCAGTTGCCAAAACGAGACTCGGTTGAGACGGCTAAAAATCAGCGTTGCCAGAATGCCGCCGAGAATTGCCCCATGAATGGCAATTCCGCCCCGCCAAATTTGAATAATTTGCTCTGGATGCTGGCTGTAGTAGGGCCAGGAAAAAATCACATAATACAATCGCGCTGCTGGAATGGCGGCTAAGACCAGCCAAATCACTAAATCTGCCATCAGTTCCGGGTCAACCTGCCGCCGCTGGGCTAACCGCTGCGCTAAAAACAATCCAATCAAAACTGCCGCGGCAATTAGCAACCCGTACCAGTGCATGGTCAACGGCCCAAGGTTGAAGGTTGCCCCAGGAGAGGTAAATTGAAAGGCCAAGCTTGACTCAGCCAGGGTTAAACAGGTTAGGGGGGCCATAGCGGCTTCCGCCTCTTAAGCGGCAAGTAAAATACAACTCAGCACCAGTGTATCTTGACCGTCCTTGGGCGATCGCTTTTAGGACTACTACGAGTTGATTGGTCGCGGCAAAGGGAGAGCGGCAATGAAAAAAGTAGCGGTGTTTGGCAATGCTGGCGGAGGCAAATCAACCCTCAGTCGGAGATTATCAGGAATCACGGGTTTGCCGCTTTACGTCTTGGACAAGATTCAATTCCGGTCAGACGGGGTGGAGGTTTCACAGGCAGACTATCAGCGCGCTCATCAGCAAATTTTGGCAACTGACGAATGGATTATTGATGGGTTTGGCTGCCTGGAAACCCTTTGGCTGCGACTTGATCAGGCAGATAGTCTGATTTTTGTTGATCTACCGCTGCCTGTGCATTTCTGGTGGGTGACTAAACGACTCATCACAGGCTACTTCAAGCCGCCCCCAGGTTGGCCAGAAAGGAGTCCAATCTGGAAGAGTTCCCTGAGTAGCTACCGCGTGCTCTGGCGATGTTACAAATACTTGACCCCAAAATATCGTGAATATGTCAAGCGGGTTCAAAGCAGCAAACATGTTTATCACATCAGAGCCGTTGAGCAGATTTCGCCATTTTTTGAATCAATCCAAACTAGGGGATCAGAATCACAATCAGGCTGATTGTCGAATCTAGGTCTTCCTCGCCCATTTTTTAAGGACAGCTCAAGGATTCACGAGTATCCACACCTGTAACTGGGTTCACCCCACTGGCTGACTCGCACAATTGCAGCACCTGATCGCGATCGAGCAGGGCAGAGCTAAAATCAGCTCCCGTCACCGTGGCCCCCCGAAAGTTAGACTTCAGCAGCATGACTGAATCCAGGATGGCATTACTCAGGTCGGCACCGGCAAAATCGCTCAAGTAAGCAATCCCATCACTCAGGTTGACCCCTTGCAGATTGGCGTTGGTCAAGACCGCGCCATTAAAAACCGCTCCCCGCAGGTCAGCACCGCTAAAATTTGCGCCTGCTAGCTTGGCATCGCCAAACTCTGACTTGAGCAAGCTTTGTCCAGAGTAGTCTTTGGCTGTGTTTTTAACATCGTCAAAGGCGCGAATGGCTGCCGAGCTAGCCGCTTGAGCTGGCAGTCGAGGGGCAAACAGAAATAGACTGACCAAAATCATCCCCAAGCAAAACCGAAGTGTACGCATAATTAGCAAATTAATTTTTGGGTTTGACTTTACCAAACTTCATCGTAAGGGAGGAAGATTATCCTCAGCAATCAAATCTAAAACTTGATCACGTTCGTTTTGTCAGGAGTGGGATTCAAGTCACGATTTTGCCTAGCGTTGGCAAAGTCCGCATCTCTCAAAATTGCGACAAATTTTAGGCTGGCCAATTTTGGAATGGAAATAATCAATGATTTTTAGTTATTTCTGGACAGTTCGAGCTAGAGCAACAGCGGGCTGGAGCCTGGGATTGCTGAGTCTACTGGTGAATCAACCTGCTTGGGCCGCTTTCATCACACCGACTCGGAGCAGTCAAGGCATGGTCGCGTCAGCTCATCCCTTGGCTAGCCAAGCCGGGCTAGAGGTGCTCAAGCAAGGAGGCAATGCCGCAGATGCCGCTGTCGCGACTGCTTTTGCCCTGTCTGTGGTCGAACCTTTCTCGGCCGGACTGGGTGGCGGCGGGTTTTTACTGGTGCGCTGGCAAAAGACGGGTGAGACTAAAGCCTTGGACTTTCGGGAGCGGGCCCCTTTACAAGCCACCCGCAATTTGTACTTGGATCCGGCCGGTAAAGTGAGACCAGGGGCTAGCCTGGATGGACACTTAGCAGTGGGAGTGCCGGGCACCGTCGCTGGTTTGTCCGATCTGCATCGGCAATCTGGCAAGCTATCGTGGGCGCAGGTGATTGCCCCAGCGATTCGCTATGCCGAGCAGGGGTTTGTGGTCAGCGATCGCCTAGCTGCCGTCATTACCGCCCGTACGGCGCTGCTCAAAAACCCAGCCGCGCGGCAAATCTTTACCCAAAACGGCATTCCCTACTCGGCTGGCGCCCTCTTGGTGCAAACTGACCTCGCTAAGACACTCAAACAAATTGCCCAAGCCCCCCAGAGTTTCTACACCGGCCCGATTGCCCAAGCGATCGCCCGTGATATGGCTCAAAACAACGGCATTGTCAGCTTAGAAGACCTCCGCCGCTACCGACCAATTTGGCGAGAACCCCTGTGTGGGCCCTTCCGGCAAGCCCAGGTTTGCTCAATGCCGCCGCCTTCTTCTGGGGGGGTGCATTTGCTGCAAATTTTGAATTTAATTGGCGATGCTGACCTCAAAAGCATGGGCTGGCATAGCCCTGATGCCCTACAACTAATGGCGTCGGCGATGCAAATTGCCTACGCCGATCGGGCAACGTACCTAGGCGATCCGGCCTTCGTTAAAGTGCCCGTGGCAGCTCTAATTAGCCCTGCCTACGCCCAACTGCGCCGCCCCGAAATTAACCTCCAGCAGGCTAGACCCTCTAACCAAGTCAAGGCGGCTGATCCGGTGTTGCTGCAAAAGTTACAGCGGTCAGAGTCATCGGATACGACGCATCTAACAGTGGTTGACCCTGAGCGCAACGTGGTTAGCCTCACGTTCACAATTAATGGGCCCTTTGGTGCCGGTGTGGTGGCGGCTGGGACGGGAATTTTGCTCAACAACGAGATGGATGATTTTGCGATCGCCCCCGACACCCCCAATCTGTACGGGTTAGTTGGGCAAGATGCGAATGCGATCGCCCCTGGCAAAACGCCGTTGTCTAGCATGACCCCGTTCATTGTGACTAAACAAGGTCAATTTCGCTTAGCGGGCGGTTCTCCTGGTGGCAGTACCATCATCACCACATCATTGCAGCTAATTTTGAACGTGCTGGTCTACGACATGGATGCAGGCGCAGCCATTTCTGCTCCCCGGCTGCATCATCAGTGGGTGCCTGACAAGCTGAGACTGGAACGCTGGGGATTTGATCTGATGACCATCAATGAATTAAAGCGACGAGGCAACCCGATTGAAGAGCAATCAGACTGGGGCAACGCCAGCCTCATTGTCGGCACTCCCGACGGCAAACTGGAGGGGGCTGCCGACCCACGCGGTGAAGGAACAGCGGCTGGGTTTTAATTGAGCACGACTTAACAGGCAAGCAGTAAAATAAACTGTGGTGCTGGTCGCCTCAGAATTCCTTTTGTTTAGTTGAAAATATGCAAACTTACTACTACGTCCTGGCCAGCCAGCGCTTTTTGCTGGAAGAAGAACAAATTCCAGAAGTGCTGAAGGAACGCCACCGTCATTACCAAGAGCAAGCAAAAGCGATCGACTTTTGGCTAGTTGTCCAGCCTGCTTTTCTGGAAGCGCCAGAGCTGCAAAGCGTCAAAGCGGAATGCCCCCAGCCAGCCGCAGCAATTATTTCGACTAATTTGCAGTTTATCCAGTGGCTCAAACTGCGCCTAGAGTACGTGCTGACCGGCGAATTTTCTGCCCCATCAACAACGATCGCTGACCCATTGGCTTCCCTCGTCACCAGCAGCTAATCACTGGGCAGGCAAACTCAGACCTTAGAGCGATCGGTGAGAATCTCGTAGCCTGTTTTGGTCACGAGTACCGTGTGTTCAAACTGGGCAGACAGGGCATTGTCCAGCGTGACGGCTGTCCAGCGATCGGGCAAAATTTTCACCTGCTTCGAGCCAGCATTCAAAATCGGCTCGATCGCTAGGGTCATTCCTTCTCGCAGTCGCACGTTTCTTAAATCATGGGTGCGGTAGTTAAACACGGATGGCTCTTCGTGCAGGTTGCGCCCAACCCCGTGCCCGGTAAAATCTTCTACGACTACAAATCCGTTGCTCTCAACGTGGTCTTGAATCGCGCCCGCAATATCCATTAGATAATTGCCGTCTTTGACCTGTTTGATGCCTTGGTAGAGAGCTTCTTCCGCCACTCGCACCAGCTTGGCGGCTTCTGGGCTGACTTCACCCACCGTCACGGTAATGCAAGAGTCGCCGTGAAAGCCTTGGAAGTAAGCGCCAGTGTCAACCTTGACCACATCGCCAGCTCGGATAATTTTCTTTGGGCTAGGAATGCCATGCACAACTTCATGGTTAATGCAGGCGCAAATCGAAGCTGGGAAGCCCTGATAGCCCTTAAAGCTAGGGGTTGCCCCCAGCGCCCGAATCCGCTTTTCAGCGTAGGCATCGAGGTCAGCCGTACTCATTCCCGGTTGAATCGTTTCAGAAATCTCTTTGAGGACGGTCGCGACGATCGCCGCCGCCTGTCGCATAATTTCAATCTCACGCTTAGACTTGATTTCGATCCCGCGACGCTGCTTCGGAACCGCCGTTTGCGCGGGTTGGGACAACAAGTTGGTGAGAATATTCATGCTGATGTAGAAGAAATAACTCGATCGCGGAAGATTAAATGCAGCTCAATCTGCTGTCATGGGGCAACGTGGCTGCTTCTCTAGGATAAGCCGATTTAAGCCCAACGTGCAGCCATAGCTATTTTCAGGCAAAAATTAGCTGCTATCCTCCAATTTGCACTCTCGGTTTGATTAAAAAGCAGCCTTAAAGCAAAAGCCCTTCCAAGGCGTCTTTATCAATAATAAATAGGCTATCTTGTTCGCGGCGAATAATTCCTTTCTTCTCTAGTTTGCCCAAAACTCGCGTCACGGTTTCTCTGGCCATGCCGCTTAAACTGCTCAGTTCCCGGTGGGGTAAGTTGGGAATCGCGATCCCCTGTGAGCTTTCTTCTCCTTGCCCTTCTTCCAAAAACAGCAAAATATCGGCCACACGGGCAGTGCTATCGGCTTCCCGCAGGCGCAGGCGACGATTTAACTGCCGCAGTCGGCGGGCCATCAGTTTGGCGAGGCGCAACCCAGCCTGCGGTTCCGTATTGACGAGGCGGACAAAATCAGCGGCAGGCATACTGCCAATCATGGTTGGGGTCAGAGTGATCACATCCGTCGAGCGAGGCACATCATCAAGGGGAGCCATTTCGCCAAACAGTTCACCGGGGCCAAGAATGTTGAGGGTGACTTCTTTGCCGTCAATGTTATAGGTGCGAATTTTTACCCAGCCGCTGAGAATAAAATAAACTGACGTTCCCCAATCGCTTTCGAGCAAAATAACTCGATTCAGCGGGTGGGTTCGAGTCACAACATTGGCGATCGCCTGATCCACGACCGGTTCAGGCAGATCTTTAAAAAAGGTCGCGGCCCGCATTCGAGCCTCTGTTTGGGATTCTTTAGGGTTGTGACGTTCTTCCATAAATCTGCGAATTTTTGCTGTTAAAAGTCGGTTGCTTTGCAGCCGCAAATGTCACCCTTGTCAGCCAAACATACCGGAAATTGTGTAAATAAGCTACTCTTATTGCTGGCAGTTAACTGGCGGCGCCCTTCAGTTGGGGAATTGTTACATCGATCGCGGCCACATTGGGGTTGAGGGTGGTCAGCGGCGGTTGAATCGCCTGGGTATTACCTACAACTAACGTCACCATTTGATCGGGCTTGAGATAGGTTTTGGCCACCCGCTGCACATCAGCGATCGCCACTGCCTTAACGCCCCGCTGGTAGCGAAACAAAAAATCGCTCGGATAGCCGTAGTAGTCGTAGCGCATCAGCCGATACAGGGTTTGGCTCGGATCTTGAAAGTTAAACACAAAGGAATTGAGAATCGCATCTTTAGCTAGAGCCAGCTCATCCGCTGTAATTGGGCTGGTCTGCAGCTTTTTAAGCTCTGCTTTAACCGATTGAATAAACGGCACCGTTGTCTGAGAGCGAGTTTGCCCACCGGCTACAAATACGCCTGGATAGTCGTATTGGGGTTGCCAGTAGGCATAGACAGAGTAAGCTAAACCTTGCTGCGATCGCACTTGATTGACCAGCCGACCGCCCAACCCGTTCATCACACCATTCACGACATAGAGGGCAAACACATCTGGACTATCGAGTTTGCCACCCAGTTGCCCCAGCAAGACGTTGCTTTGGGAGAGTTGGGGTTGCTCAACTACAAACACGCCGCCAGATTGAGCGGCTGTAACCGTCGGGAGAGGCGGGATTGCAGTCTGAGGCTGACTTGGTTGCCAGGTGCCAAATTTGGCTTCCAGCCGCGATCGCATCTGCTGGCTGTCAAAGTCGCCTACAATGCCCAGAATCATCTGCTGGGGCTGAAAATACTGCTGATAAAACCCCAGCACATCCGCCCGGCTGATGTTGGCTAAGGTGGCATACTCGGTTGTGCGAGCGTAGGGGCTAGATTCTCCATAAATCAGCTTGTAGAATTCACGGTTGGCAATGCTTTCAGGATTGTCGTTGCGGCGGGCGATCGCCCCTTGGTTTTGGGTTTTGGCTAATTCCAATTTTGAAGAGTCAAAGGCAGGGGTTTGAACGACTTCGGCAAACAGGTCAAACACGGTTGGCAAGTCTTCGCTCAAGGCGCTAAAGCCAACGCTGCCAACGGTGCTGTCAATCCCCGCCTCGATCGCGGCTGCCCGTTGCTCTAAGATCTGGTTCAACTCCTCCGGTGAATGCTGCTGAGTGCCGCCCGTTCGCAGCACATCTCCAGTTAAGCTAGCTAGACCTACTTTTTCGGCAGGCTCCCAGCGATCGCCCGTCCGCACTAACACACTGCCCCGCACCAGCGGCCATTCGTGGTCTTCCATCAGGTAGACCGTCAATCCATTCTGAAGCTGGAAGCGCTTATAGTCTGGCGGGCGCACTTCTTGCAAAGGTGGAAACGCTAGTTCGGTATAGTGTTTGGCTTCAGTCGCTTGGGCCGGTAGCCCCCACCACCAGAGCAAAAGCACAACTAGGAGCGCGATCAGCTTGCTCACAGGTCGGTAGTTATGATGCATTTTGCCTTCTCGCACACTTTACTTTCTCGCCAAACATAATTCCGATTTTTTAAGCCAGCAATTGATCAACTCTGATCTTAAAACCGGGCAAAATAACTTGCGTGCTGATCACTTCAGCCCCAATAAAAATCTGTCTTGTAGTCGCCGTCAAGACAATCACCCAGCCTGCTTCCGGGAAAACTAACCAGACTTCTAACCCCTTCGACTGTAAATACTCTTGAGCTTTAGTAATCAGGTCTTCGGCAAAGTCTGTCGGAGAGGCAATCTCAGCGCTGAATGGAAAACTCTGAGGCAGGACTTTTTCGTTACCAAACTGAGCGACTAATTCTGGTGTCAGGTAAGCAACATCTGGCGATCGCCCTTGCTTGTGCGTGCGGCAGGGAGCTTCGGTATAGACAACCCCACCTTGTCCAGTTGATTCTGCGTAGCTAGCCCAAGCGTAACCCAGCTTAGCTTGAATTCGACTGTGCTTAAGGGTCATACCGTCTGTTGCGAAGGGTTCACCATCTACCCAGATTTGAGGATGCTTATTGACTAATTTGCCATCAACCCACTCGGAATTTTCAGGCGGATGATTCAGCCAATCTTCTAAGCTGAGAATGGGGGCAATCTCTGAGCGCAAAGTCGTTGTCATCGGCTCAATCCCTATGGATGTCGCTATTCCAGACTGATTTGATCAAATCTGTATAGAAAGCAGAATAGCTTATTTTATCAAGGGCAAGAGGTTAAACCGTTGCCGAATCTCTCGCAGAGTAAAGATCAAGCAGAGGCTCATAATTAAGAAATGGATAATATTGCCGCGCTCCACGGGTTTTGAACCACATAGCTACTAATTCTGGCAAGAGCCTTGGTAAAACCAGCAAAATTGAGCTGTAGAGCCAAACCACGCCATGCTGTTTAATCAGGTCATCGTACATAATTTGAATGGCTGGCTTGATGGTTGGATCTCGGTTGGTGCGGATGTAGTCGCTAAGCTTAGAATCACTCGTCCAAAAGCCCAGCGGCAAAAGCTTAATTTCGTCGTACATGTCAGTGTCACAGGCCAGCACAACATGCGAGACATCATGGGCTAGCAAAATTTTGGCAAATTCTGGTGGTAATTGCCTCGGATCGGTGACATTGGGATTGACGGCATAGTACTCGTCTAATCCTTGCCGGAGGGTTTGAGTGCTGTTTTTATGGATGTAGCAAGGGCGAGTCCGGTGGTTCATGCATTTCGATACGAAGCCGTTTCGTAAATAATAGCACTGATGTCTGAACTGGCTAAAAAGCGGCTGGGAAGACCGCGCAGTCACCAATCTGATCAAGCGATCCTGCAAGCAACTCCAGGGTTGCTTGCAGAGATTGGCTTTGATGCGATCAGCATTGAGGCGATCGCCGCGCGGGCTAAAGTTGGCAAAACCACGATCTATCGTCGCTATGACAGCAAAGCTGAATTGGTGGCCGATGCGATCGAAAGCGTCCGGCAAGACGTTGTGATTCCAGACACGGGGGATTTTTGGCAAGACATTGAGCAGCTCATTGAGAATGCGGCCCAAATTACCCTGAATCCCCTGGGCAGAAAAACAGTTGCGATGATTATCAGCAGTGCCGCCAGCAACGCTCAGTTCGCCCAAACCTACTGGACAAAATATCTGCAACCCCGCCGCCAAGCCTTTGCGATTGTGATTGAGCGGGCCAAAGCCAGACAGCAGATCCAACCAGATTTAGATCCGGGCTTAGTCTTTGATGCGATCAGTGGCATCATGCTCTACGCGCTGATTTTTCAGCCGACAGATGAATCGTGGTCAGCCTACGTTCATCGCGCCCTGCATCTGTTGCTCAAAGAAGCCCCTAAGGACTAACTATCGTTGGTTTGAGCGCATTGAATTAGATAACCCAGTTAGATGTGTTAGTGTACAGTTACCTGTACGGCAGTAGCAAGTAAAAGTACTTATGGATGCAATCTCCTACACTCACGCTCGTGGCAATTTGGCCAAGCTCATGGAGAGCGTCTGTGATGATCATGCTGCTGTAATCATTACTCGCAAAAACGAACGCTCAGTGGTGATGCTCTCCCTAGAAGATTATCAGGCTCTGGAAGAGACGGCTTATCTGCTCAGAAGTCCTAAGAATGCCCGCCGACTATTAGCAGCGATCGCAGAACTTGAATCTGGTGGTGGAACGGCCAGGGAGCTCATCGAGTGAAGCTAATCTTCTCAGAGCAAGCATGGGAAGACTACTTGTACTGGCAAAATACTGATCGAAAGATGCTAAAACGAATCAATGCCTTGGTGCAAGAAATCCAGCGTAATCCCTTTGAAGGAATTGGTAAGCCCGAACCCTTAAAACACGGACTCTCTGGCTACTGGTCGCGTCGAATTGACGAAGAACATCGCTTCATTTACAAAGTTGATAAAGACGGTCTATTGATCGCTCAACTGCGTTACCACTACTGAGATTAACTCGACATGAATTCAAACTTACCCGTAAGCTTAGCTGCTTTGGGGCAAAATCTTGCCAATTGTTCGATTGGCTGGGGTAAAGGTGGCTTGAGCGACCCGCTGAATATCAGCCGGAGTAACAGCAGCGATCGCCTCTAATTGCTTGAATAAATTGCGCCAGTCGCCCGTTTTGACCTGGTACTCCAGCAGCAGCCTGCCCATGCCCTCGTTGGAGTCTAGGGCTTGCAGTAGACCGGCCCGGGCTTGTTTTTGGACTCGCTCTAACTCGCTTGCCGAGACAGGCTCAGTCCGCAGGCGATCGATTTCTTGATGAAGAGCCGTCGCGACTTGATCGACGCTGTGCCCTGGCGCGGTCAGGGCATAAAACAGCATCAGGTTGGGGTACTTATTGCCCGGAAACCCGTTCGACCCCTGAGCTGCTAGGGCCAGTCTTTGAGTTGAGACCAGAGACTCGTATAGGCGAGACGTGCGACCCTGACTGAGCAGACTCACAATCATCTCATCCACGACATAATCAGGATCATTGATAGCTCGACTGTGATAGCCCTCGAAATACCAGGGTTGAGAAGCTAATCGCAGGGTAACTTGTTTGGTTTCAGTTTGGGCAGGCTCAACAACCGTTGTAGCGGAGGGAGGCGAGCCAGGCTGGAAGCGACCAAAGTAAATTTGAGCCTGGCGTTTGACCTGTTGGGGGTCAACATCACCAACAATGGCGATCGCCAGATTATTCGGTACGTAGTAAGTGGCAAAAAATTTCTCAACTTGAGGGCGGCTCAGGTTCCGAATGTCTGCGGTCGAGCCAATTACCGGGCGGCGGTAGGGATGAACGGTAAAGGCAGTCGCTAAAAAAGCTTCCATCATTTGGCCCAGCGGCGAATTTTCAGTTCGCATTCGTCGCTCTTCCAGAATTACTTCTTTTTCTTGGAAGAATTCCCGGAAAACTGGCTCTAAAAACCGCTCCGATTCCAGTGACATCCAAAGTTCCAGCTTATTCGAGGGAAAACTGTAAAAATAGCGAGTCGCTTCGCTAGAGGTATTGGCATTTAACCCCACCCCACCCGCTTGACCAACAATCTGGGCCAGTTGATTTTGAATCACGTATTGGCTGGACTTGGCTTCTAGTTCAGCAAACTGAGTTTGCAGTTGAGTCGCTGTTTTACCGACGGTCTGGGCTGCTTTAATTTGTTCAAATAGCTGATCTTGCTGCTCTAACAGCGGTTTTTCGGCGCTGTAATCGCGAGTCCCAATCTGGCGAGTTCCCTTAAACGCCAAATGTTCCAGGTAATGAGCCACCCCGGTTTGCCCAGTTGGTTCATCTACTCCCCCCACATTGGCGTAGGTTAGAAATGAAACGACGGGCGCTCGGTGACGCTCCAAGACAATAAACTTTAGCCCATTTTTGAGCGTAAACTCAGTCACTTGCGCCTGGGCTTGCTCTAGATAGGGCTGAATTGAGCTGGGGGTTGATTCAGAGCCGATCGCCCGCGCCCAGGCAGGGCTGCTTCCCCAGTTAATGCCCCAACTCAGTCCGCCCCACAATAGCAAAATAAGCAGCACCCAACGCCCAACAGAGACGATCGCTGCTTGCCTTAATTTCCTGGCTCTAGGCATCCGGCCTCTGGATGTAAGCTAAAAACTGGCTGAGGGCTTGCGTCATATTGCGGGTCAGACATTGATCTTTGGCGGGGCTGGTTATTTCTGCCGAGCCGGTGGAGCAAAAGCCTTGGTGCCATTCGGCAAAATGGCATCTTGGAAGCTGCGGGTGTGAGCAAATCGCTCTAAACCACCCAAAATAGCACTGGTCAAGTTGGCATTGTCGAAGGTCGTGCGGCGGAGTCGGGCAAAGACTAAGGTAGCCTGGGTCAGGTTGGCCCCCGTCAAATTCGTTCGGGTCAAATCGGTCAAATTCAGGTTAGCGCCGGTCAGATTTGCTCCACTCAGGTTGGCTCCGCGCAGATTCGCAACATTCAGATTAGCGCCGCTCAAGTCAGCTCCACTCAAGTTGACTCCCCGCAACTTGGCGTAGCTAAGGTCGCAGCCAGGGCATTTCTTGGTGCGACGAAGTTGATCAAGCTGAGCCGGATCAGCAGCTTGAGCAACCTGGCCCCAGCCGACCAAAGACAGAGCGGCGATCGCCCCCAAGGTGCTCGACAATTTTTGCTTCATCTGGATTGGCTCACCTAATCTAAACTGGCATCTGAAGAAGGATTGGGGATTTGCTCTGTCTCTGGGCAGTCGTCCGAGACGAGGGGTTCGACATTGCCTTTGGGGACAGCCGCTAACTTACGGGTAATCGCACCAATACTTTCGATTCGCACCATGTCTTCCCAGGAGCAAACTTCGTCTTCTTCTTCGGTTTCATACCTCAGCGTCACCAGATCACCCTCAATGTCAATAATCCGGGCGCGTTCGACGTATCGCTGCTGATCCCGCAAGTAAATCCAGACTTCCTGGCCGTCGTTATAGAGTTGGTAAAGCTTGCGGTGTAGCATAGGGTAGTTCTCCTGAACTGAATTTAGGCAACTGCAAGTAAGCTCTGGGGGCGGATGATTTTAGATGGAGCATACCACTGTCCGACCCAGGTCACTACAATCAAGACCTTTGTCTAGACCTTTGCATGAAGTCTAGACCAATGATTGACTTTTTGAAAGACTTTCTCGGGGACAAACCTGACTTTCCGGTTCGATCGCAGCTTGGCAAGCCCAGTTTGGCAGTCGCTAGCGTAAGTTACTCCGTCATTCATCCTTATATTCTAGCCATGATTAGGCAATCAGATCCCAGAAAAAGTTTCTAGTGCCGCTCATTAACCAGTAAGTACTACTGGGGAAGTAATGTCCCCAGATCCAGCCGGCACTCAGTCCGATCGCCGCAATCACCGTCAGGGTACTTAAGGTTGAAATCGGTCCAAATCCGAGGGATTTCATCTCCACTCTGGCCAACGCTTCGGCTGCTAGCACAATCACAATCAGCGCAAACACAGAGGAGGCAATCACTGCCAGTGTCACCGCTGCGCTCAGCAACAGCATTGTAAAAATACTGCGCGGACCCAATCGCAGCAGCCGGGCAATCCCACCGCCGCCCCAAATCAGCGCAGTTGTGAGGGCGATCGCACCAATAAAAGCGCCAATTTCCCAAAAAATGTCAAAGACTGATAAATGCCAGCCTAAGAGCATATAAGCCAGACCCGCTAGAAAGGCTGGCAACCAGGGAAACCGCCGCCACCAGGGAATGGTAGAGAAAGTCATTTGATTTGACTTGGAACGAGCCACAGAACACCACTCCTGCGATTACACTGGTGAGAACTCAACCATCTTTAGTCGGGATAATTTTTGAGCCTGCGGACTTTGCCGACGCGACTTCAAATTATTTTCTCCGCTGCCAAACCACTGTTATCTCATTAGGGTAAAGGTATTTTCAGTCAAACGCACACAACCTCAGTTGAGCAAGACCAGGCCATGATGCAACGATGCTTGGTCTTAGCCCGCCAAGCGTGGGGGCAGACGGCACCCAACCCGCTGGTGGGATGCGTGATCGTTAAGGAAGGTCAAATTGTCGGGGAGGGCTACCATCCGCAGGCTGGACAGCCCCATGCCGAAGTTTTTGCCCTGCGGGCAGCCGGAGCTGATGATCCAGCCCAAAATCGGGCCCGAGGGGCAACGCTTTATGTCAACCTCGAACCCTGCAATCACTATGGGCGCACTCCTCCCTGCTCAGAAGCGGTGATTAAAGCTGGAATTGCCAAAGTGGTGGTAGGCATGATTGACCCCGACCCGCGCGTGGCTGGCAGTGGCGTCGCTCGTTTGCGGGAGGCGGGGATTGAGGTTGTAGTTGGGATTGCAGAAGCTGACTGTCGAGACCTAAATGAAGGCTTTATCCAGCGAGTGTTGCACCAGCGCCCATTGGGAATTCTCAAATACGCCATGACCCTGGATGGCAAGATTGCCACCTCTAGCGGTCATAGTGCCTGGGTGACGGCGCCGTCGGCCCGCACCGCAGTCCATCAACTGCGGGCGACCTGTGATGCTGTGATCGTTGGCGGCAACACCGTCCGCCGCGACAACCCGCAATTGACGACTCACCAGAGCGATCGCCACAATCCGCTCCGGATTGTGATGAGCAAATCTCTGGATTTACCGCCTGACGCTTATTTGTGGCAAACCCAGACTGCACCAACGCTGGTCTTAACAGAGGTGGGATGTTCTTCGCCTCTGCTGCTGGAGCTCCAAGGTCTGGGGGTAGAAGTCGTGGCCCTGGAACATCTCAGCCCCGCCAGCGTCATGGACTACCTCTATCAGCGAGGGTTAGCGGTGGTGCTGTGGGAATGCGGTGGGCGTCTGGCCGCTAGGGCGATCGCCGAAGGAGTCATTCAAAAAGTTTGGGCTTTTATTGCGCCTAAAATCATTGGCGGTGAAGCAGCGCCTTCGCCAGTCGGGGAGTTGGGCTTAACCTCAATGACGGAAGCCCTAACGCTAGAGCGAGTCCGCTGGCAAGCAATTGGCGATGATTGCTTGGTGGAAGGTTACTTACCAGAGAGATCTAGGTTAGCTAACCTTGGGGCAGTTGACTAGAGGCAGACAAGCATGATTCAAATAATGGTGTTGAGTCTGTTTACAGGTAGTTTGGGATGGCAAGCCCTGCTCGCTGCCCAATGGGTGCGTTGGCGGCAGCACCTCCAGGTCGTAGAGCAAGAGGAAGAAGAAATCTTGACCCTCTATCAGTCAAAAGATGATCCTGTCCCAAAAGCTGATCCTATCGCCAAGGATGAGCCAGCGACCAGCAAGCCTGATCTGCGATCGCTGGGCTGGGAGTTCAAGATTTTACGGGCCCAGTCTAAGCTGTTTGACAATCCGAAATTGCTCAAACAAGTCTGCGATGAAGAGGCTGAAGCCGGCTGGATTTTGCTAGAGAAGCTGGATGATCAGCGACTGCGGTTTAAGCGCCCGATGTTTTTGCGAGATCAGCCGACTCAGTCTAAATATGATCCCTACCGTTGCTTCTATGGCTCAAGGTACAGTTGGAGTACCCTCGGCAGTCTGCTGATTCTGGCTTTAACGATTGTTTTGCCAGCCTATTTGGGCTACACCCTGGTGACGCTTACCCTTAACCAGAAACAGCCCCAGCCGGAAATGCCCAGTCCAGAAATACCCAGTCCAGAGATACCTAGTCCACCTGAATCTCCGCTCGATTTTCCAACCCCTTAATTCCCGATCGCTGCTGATGTCTGCATGACACCAACCCTGGGAAGTTATATTTGAAGATTAATCACAACCGTTGAGTGTATGAAGCTAATTGTTGGCGCAACTCTGCAAGGCGGCAAGTACCGGCTAGACCAACTCCTGAACCAAGGAGGATTTGGCGTTACCTATCGGGCAACTCATACTCTGCTGCACCAAGTGGTTGTGATTAAAACCCTAAATGCTGGTCTGCACAATCAAAAAGACTTTGACCAGCTCCAAGAGCGGTTTATTGCCGAAGCTCGCTGCTTGGCTAAATTTCAGCACACCAATATTGTCCGAGTGATCGATTTCTTTGGGGAGCAAGGTCTGCCGTTTATTGTCATGGATTACATTCCTGGGCAAACCTTGGCTGAGCTTGCCGATCGCAACCCGCTGTCTGAAACCCAGGCGATTCACTACATTCGCCAAGTTGGGGCTGCCTTGCAGTTGATCCATGAACAAGGGCTGCTGCACCGCGATGTCAAGCCAGAGAATATCATTCTGCGGGAAGCGACTGATTCAGTCGTGCTGATTGATTTTGGGATTGCCCGTGCCTTTACGCCAGGCGTGGCGGAAACGAATACCGGTCTGCTGTCAGCCGGATACGCACCGATTGAGCAATATCTGCCTCGGCATAGTTGGACGCCAGCCACCGATATTTATGCCTTGGCTGCCACCCTCTACGCCCTGTTGGCCGGGAAGCCGCCGGTGGCATCTGCCCTCCGCGATCGAATTCCGCTAGAGGATCTGAGGCAACTCAACCCGCAGGTTAGCGCTGGTGTGCAGGATGCGATTTTACAGGGGATGGCGATGGAGGCCAGTCAACGCCCCCAAACCATCGCCAGTTGGCTGGCCCTGCTGACGCCTGCTCATCCGCGTTCGACCGGCCCCAACCGGACGGGCGCGACAGTGATTGTTCTGCCCCCACAGCGTCGGGTTCAGCAGGTGCAGCAACCGGCCGTTGCTGCCCACCCGCCAGCAGTTCAACCAAGAGTCCAAACCAACTCCCGCGGTTCTCGAATTCAAACTCGCTCTCCTAAACCGTCGCGATCGCTGATACCCGCCCTGATCGCGGTTGCGGTTGGCGCAGCGGCGATTGGGGCGGGGATAGGTTTATTTTTGCGATTTGGGCAGTCTGGGCAACCCGTTGCTCCTTTTCAGAAACAAGACGAGGTGTTTCCCACCCGCGATCGCCCCAGCTACCCTGAGTCACCGACCTATGACCCGCCAATTCAAACCGCTCCACCAGTAACTGAGCCGCCCATTGTTACCCCTCAGCTGACGCCGACCCCTACACCCACTCCGGCGCTAATACCGACGCCTAGTCCTTCGCCAGAGTCAACGGTTGCCCCTTCGCCTTCCCCCAGCCCGACCCCAAGTCCTGCTTCTCCCACGCCTGAAGTCATCATTACACCGACTCCAAGCGAGCCAACTCCTTTGCCACCCGTTGAAATGCCGCCAGAAGTGCCACCAGATGTCGATCCACAAAACTCAAACCCAGAATCTGTGCCCCCAGCTTCTCCGTAAGTGCAAGACCCGGCAAGATCATAATTTTGAGTGGCAGCGCTATCACAAGGGTTTTTCTTTTCTAACCCGCTAATTTTGGGTCGATTTAAGGATTCGATTCGGCTAGCAATCTTAATCGGGCTGCTATTTTATTTCAAACAGAATTTATTTCAATCATTAACGGTTGGCTGGATCAGATCTCGTTGTTCAGCTTCGGAAATCGCCTGTTGGGTCGCCAATACCGACTCTGGGGCAACTGAAATGCCCGTAATCCCAAGTTCGACTAGCCAATGCACAAGTTCTGGGTGCCGAACTGGAGCTTCACCGCAGATTGTGCAGGGAATCCCTAGTTCTTGAGCGGTTTTGATCAACTGAGCGATCGCCGCTTTGACGGCCGGATGGCGTTCGTCAAGCTGCTCGCCCAAATTGCTCTGCTCTCGATCAATGCCCAACAGCAGTTGGGTTAAATCATTGCTGCCAATCGAGATTCCCTGCACCCCTGCCCGCACGTAGCTGGGCAACAAAAACAGCACCGATGGCACCTCTGCCATCAGCCAAAGCTGCATTTGGGAATTTTTGAACAGTCCAGCCCGATCAACCCGTTGCTGGCAAACTTCAAATTCTTCTACGCTCCTGACAAACGGGAGTAAAAGATGCAGATGTGGATACCCAGCTTGATGTACCCGACGCAGGGCTGCCAATTGGAGGTCAAGCAGTTCTGGGTTAGCGATGTAGCGCGATACCCCTCGCCGCCCCAGGGTCGGATTGCCTTCTGCTGGTTCAAACTGCTGTCCCCCCAGCAGCCCTCTGCCCTCATGCGATCGCAAATCTAAGGCCCGGTAAAACACCGGCCGGGGATGAAAAGCCGCCGCAAACTGCTGGATTTGAGCTGCCAAACCGGCGACAATTTCCGCTTGCCGCCCCTGGCGCAGCCACAGGTCTGGGTGATGGTATTGCAGCACCTCCGGCAAAATCACTTCTGAGCGCAGCAACCCCACACCGCTCACAGGTAGGGTTTGAGCGGAAGCTAGCGCGTAGGTTTGACTCAGATTGACCAGCAGTTGAGTCGTGAGCTGTCCGCCAAGGGGCAGATAGTCAGATGGGACAGCTAAGGGACGAGGGGTCAAAATTGGGGGCGGGGGGCGATCGCCAGTAAACTCATAGACCTGCCCCTGCTCACCATCGAGTAAAACCAGTTTGCCGTCAGCAATTTGAGTCGTTGCCCCCGCCATGCCAACGACCGCCGGAATGCCGAGTTCCCGCGCCATAATTGCCCCGTGACTGGTCATGCCGCCCGTTTCGCAAATGATGCCAGCCGACTGTTTCAACCAGGGCAGCCATTCGGGCTGAAAGCTAGACACGACTAAAACTTTTCCGATCGGTGGAGTCGCCGGAGCCAGAGCTGCATCACTCAGGATCAGCGCCTTAGCGATCGCCTGCCCGCTAGCAGCGGCAATTCCCTGCCCAATCTTGAGCAGGTGAGATTTGGATCGATTAGCGGCAGGACGTTTGGCGATCGCCGCTGGAATTCTAGTTTGAGTCACCTCCAAGATCCGCAATTCAAGCTGAGGCGAATCGTCTACCTGGATCTGCTGCCAAGCCCATGTCCACCCATACTTATCCCCCAACTGAGGTTGGACTTTCGGAATTAAGCCCATCAGTTGCTGAAGCTGCACCTCAGACAGAGCAAACTGATCGCTAGCGGCAAAGGGCAAGCCAGCAATGCACGCTTCCGATTGATCCGAATCTGCGGGGGCATGGACATAAGTCTTTTGTCCCAACGTTCGCTGCTGAATCGCGGCAGCACTCCGATCTAGTTGGTAGCGATCGGGAATTACCTCCCCCAGTGAAATCACATCACCTAGCCCATAGCTAGACTCAATTTGCCAGCCTTCGCGATCAGGGCGGACAAGGCCAGCCGCTTGGGCTGAGTGGACGGGTTGAACTAAAATTGCCAGCCTCACTTGGGCGAGCGAATTGCCAGTATGCTGCCAAACCAGCAAGTTTTTAGCTTGGTAGAGGTCAGCCCAAAGCTGCTTGAGGGCTGGCTGGATCGAGTCCAACTGTCGCCAGCAAAACTGAGTCTGAAGCAAACTTTGCTGGGTTAGACATTCAGCCTCAGCAATCCATAAAAACGGGCGCAGACTGAGGACTTCGGTTGCCAACTCGGAAATTGCCGCTTCGATTTGAGTCAACCAAGCTGGCGGCAAAGGCGCAGCTTGGATCGCCTGCTGGAGAGTGCGGGCGATCGCCTGTAATTGCTGCGGCTGTTCTAAATCTAAGCCGGGAAAATTGGCAAATAGCGGTTCAGAAATTTCGGCTAACAACCCGGTCAGTACCTGGGCTGAGATCACAAACCCCTGCTCAACGGGTAAGCCAGCTTGGGCTAATTGACCTAAAGCAACAATTTCAGAACCGACCCAGGGTTCGGCGATCGCATGAATCTGATCCAGCCACAAAAATCGATCCACCACAACCTGCTCAAGAGTTGAGTTGAAGGCACCTGACGAGCCGGGTTTTGCATTGATCAAAATTAAGTAACCGGCTGAATGGCATTTCAAATGGGCGCTTGCACGATGCTCCACACCACAGTCAACATAGTTTAACTACAGAATCAAGCAAACAGCAGTAACCATAGAAATATTTTCCAAAACAGCAGTTGCCTGAGGAGTACCGGAGCAAAACTGATCAAAATAAAGTTGACAGACTCATCGTAGGATTCAAGTCATGATTGTGAGTAGCTTGGGCTTTCCTGCTCATCATGACAAGTTTAGAATCACCCGCTGACTAAACCGCCAACGCGAATTTAAATGTGAATCGATCAAATCGTCTGCAACGGCTATTGCCGTTTCTTTTCCAAGCCCCTTGTCCACTCTGTCAGCGATCGAGTGCCAACGACCTCTGCTCAGACTGTTGGCATCAGGTGCAGTCTTGCCAAATCAGCAATCCAATTTCTTTATGGCAGGCTAATCCAAGAGTTTTTGCCTGGGGAAATTACGATGGAGCAATGCGACGAGCGATCGCTGCCCTCAAATACCGCCAGCAGCCCCGCTTAGGTTGGGCTTTAGGCAAAGGGTTGGCAGGCGCATGGCTAGACCATCAGCTTCAACTCGCCACTCCTGCCAAGCTGCTAGTCATCCCAATTCCGTTACATCCTGAAAAACTGCAAGCCCGTGGATTTAATCAGGCAGAAATAATTGCTCGTAGCTTCTGCCGGATCACCAATTTGCCCCTCTGCCCCCACGGACTGATCCGAAGGCGCTCTACCCTGGCCCAGGCCAATTTGTCTAAAGGCGATCGCCAGCAAAACCTGCAAGGGGCATTTGCTCTCGGGCCAGATTGCTCAAACCAGCTTCCTGGTCAACCTGTCCTGCTCCTAGATGATATTTATACGACGGGCGCTACCGCCCGCTCAGCAATCGCGACGCTTCGCCAAGCCGGAATTCAGGTCTATGGAGTGGCAGCGGCGGCAATCAGCCTCAGCCCTCATGCTTGAAGGCTGCGATTACACTTCTGCTGCTTCAACAGCAACTTCCGTTTTTTCAGCAACTGGCGCAACTTCCGACGGCTCGACTTCAAAAGCTTCAATTGCTTCGGCGATTGGCGTAGCTTTTGACGGATTCACTTCAGAAATTTCCACCATTTCAGCAATTGACGCAGCTTCTGTTGGCTCAATGTCGGAGGAGGCTGTAACTGTTTCGACAGTTTCCAAAGCTTCTGAAGACTCAACATCCGAGGCTTCGGCGATGCTCTCGATCAACTCTGCCGGCTCTTCCACAACGGGTTTTTCGGGTCTGGGTCGGGGGCCCCGCATCAGAGCCAGGTTAACGGGAGGCTTTTCCTGCTCCCCTTTACGATCGCCCTTGCCTTTTTTGCGGTCGCGGCGATCGTTGCGTTGGCCAGAAGCCGCTTCTGGATCTTGAGACAAGGCTGAGGGAGTTTGCTCAGACCTCTTAATCGGACGTTCTACCATGATCAGCCGCCAATAAAAAACAATCGAATCAAAATTACTGCAAGACGTAGGCGGAACCTAGCGCCCACCAGACCAAAAGCCCAATCGAACCCAGGACAATGACCGAAGAAATGGCGATCGCCAGAGGGCTATCGGCTCCCTTAAATTTCATGATGCCGCGATCAAAGTCAGCTGACATAGGTCTTTAATCCTTGCTTTTGAAAGAGTAAACAGGACTTCACAAACAATCCGTGTTTATCCTAACCTCTCTGCTAGAGAGACAATCTAAAATCAACTTTACGTTTAGTGCAAACTTTGTTTGCGAGCTTGGTTTCTACATTAGTGCCGTTTTAGGCTGAAAAGCCTCACCGGCATAGTGCCAACTTTCTTCTGGCCAAGGTTTGCCGTCGAGCGCCATTTGCTCAATATAACTGGCCAGGCGGAGGGCTTTTAGGGCTTGCTCACCCCCAACCGAAGGCTGCTCGCCGCCGCGCACGCACTGGACAAAATGCTCTAGCTCGGCGTGCAGAGGCTCAATATTGCTGGTGTAGACTTTTTCGATTAGTCCATCTTGGCGATAGAGGACTTGCCCATAATCTGCTCGGCAGCTTGCCGTTGTTTGGCGATGAATCAAAATTTCGTTGTTGAGAAAATCGGCTTCTGTCAGGGAGTCTTTACAATGGGCAGCAATCCGCCGCAGCTTACGGTGAGTGACTTTGCTGGCAGTCAAAGTGGCGACAATCCCACTCGCGAAGCCCAGGGTGGCTGTCACATAGTCTAAATAGCCGGAATGGCTGCCCTGACTGCCGCTGGCCGTTAACTTAACCACGGGCGATGCAGCTAGCTCCAACAGGAGGTCAATGTCGTGAATCATTAAATCCAAGACCACAGAGACATCGTTGGCCCGATCAGTGTAGGGACTCATCCGATGGGCTTCCAGAGCCAAAATTTCCTCGGTGGTCAGGACTTTACTCAGTTCCTGAAAGGCGGGGTTAAATCGCTCAATGTGCCCCACTTGCAAAATGCATTGGCAGGCAGCGGCGGCGTTGACCAATGATTCGGCTTCGCTAATGCTGGCGGCGATCGGTTTTTCAATTAAAACATGCACACCGGACTGCAAGCAGGTTAAGCCAACTTCATGGTGCTGGCGGGTCGGAACTGCCACACAGACCGCATCCACATAGGGCAACAGGTCACGGTAATCTTCAAAAAAGCGGACACGATATTTACTGGCAGTGTCGATCCCCCGTTCCAGGTTGAGATCAGCGATCCCAATCAGTTCTACGTCTTTGAGCAAGCTGAGGACGCGCGTGTGGTGTTGCCCCATATTGCCGACCCCAATTACCCCAACCCGGATCGGTTCGGCATGGCTGCGGCTAATATTGTGTCCTAGGGATAAACTGTCTTCCACTGCTTTTCCGATCCTCTGCCGCGATCGCGGTCTAATTATCGTACGTATAATTGAATATCCAGATGGATATTAGCACGGCTGCTGATCTGATGAAGAAATTTAGCGTGTTTCAAACCTTTATTAACTAAACTGGCGTGAAAGCGGTTGTTTTGCTATCGGGCGGGCTAGATTCGTCCACAGTTTTATATCAGGCTCGCTTAGCCGGGCATGAGTGCTATGCGATTTCGTTTGACTATCACCAACGCCACCGCCAAGAATTAAATTCAGCGATCGCGATTGCTGATTCAGCCGGAGTTAAACAGCACCAGATTGTTGAGTTCAATCTGAGTTTGTGGGGCGGGTCAGCCCTGACTGATCTAGACATTGCTCTGCCCCAAAATCGTTCCCTATTGGACATGAGCAGCCAGATTCCAGTTACCTATGTGCCCGCCCGCAATACAATTTTCTTGAGCTTTGCACTGGGGTATGCCGAGGCGATCGCGGCTGATTTGGTCTACCTGGGGGTAAATGCCTTGGATTATTCCGGCTACCCCGATTGCCGTCCTGATTACATCCAAGCCATGCAGGAAGTCTATCGACTGGGCACAAAACAGGGGCGATTAGGGCAACCGATCCAAATTGTGGCGCCGTTGATTGACCTCAAGAAAACCGAAATTATTCAACTTGGCGATCGCTTAGGCGTGCCCTGGGCTAAAACCTGGTCATGCTACAGCAGTAGCGAGGGCAATCATCCCGTTGCTTGTGGAGCTTGCGATTCCTGTCGGCTTCGCTTAGCTGCCTTTGCCGAGCTAGGACTGACTGACCCGATTCCCTACGTTTAATAGATTGCTCAACTTAAAAGCGTTCAGAGCATCTGCTCCGAACGCTTTTAAGCATGTGTTAAATCTGCGATCACTTAAAACAGAGTCAAAATGTAAATCAGGCTGAACAAAACAATCCAGATAATATCGACGAAGTGCCAGTAAATTTCTGCCATTTCAATTCCGACATGGTGATGACTGCCGTAGTGACCGGATCGCCGCGATCGCCAGAGTACCCCCAAAATCAGCAGTAAGCCAATGAAGACGTGCAAACCGTGGAAGCCGGTCATGACGTAGAAGCAATTCGAGAAAATATTGGTCGTCAGCCCGTAGCCGAGGGTGTAGTACTCATAGGCTTGACCGCCTAGGAAAGTAGCTCCCATCAGAGCCGTTACCCAATACCAGCGCCGCATGCCAGCCAGATCATTTTTCTTGATTGCGGTGTCGCCCAAGTGAATCACGAAGCTGCTGGAAACCAGAATAATCGTGTTGATCGTAGGCAGCAATAGCTCAACTTCTGTGCCCTCCGGCGGCCAAACCGCCGCTTCACCCCGTAAGAAAAGGTAAGTCACGAACAGCCCCCCAAACATTAGTGATTCTGAAATCAAAAATGTCAACAGTCCCCAGACCCGAAAATCAGGGTGAGCTTCGTGGGCATGGGCGATCGCGGTCGGGGCGATCGTAGCCTCAGTTATAGGTTGAGAGGAGTCAGCAATAGAGCCTTGCATAGCTTTCCTGGCGCAGATATTAAAGGGCAAGCGTTGCGGTTAGGAAGGGCTGGTTGAACCAGCTACAGGTTCGAGATTCTCAGGCGAACTGTTGTTTAGACCGTAATCGTAGGGGCCATGGGTCAGCACCGGCAGCACTTCCCAATTTTCGATCAGAGGGGGTGAGCTAGTCGTCCACTCTAGTGTAAGCGCTCGCCAAGGATTGTCTCCGGCGACGGCTCCCCGTGACCAGCTCCAAACCACATTAATTGTGAATGGAATGACTGAAGCCGCCAAGATAAAGGCGCCAATCGTGCAGAGCTGATTCACCGAAGTAAATTGCGGATCATACATGGCGACTCGGCGCGGCATCCCCTGCAAGCCCAACTGATGCATGGGCAGAAAGGTGAGGTTAGAGCCAATAAAGGTGAGGGCAAAATGTACCCAGCCCAGCGGCTCGTTCAGCAATCTCCCGGTCATTTTAGGGAACCAGTGATAGATTCCGGCATACAGCCCAAACACTGACCCGCCAAACAGGACGTAGTGGAAATGCCCAACCACGTAGTAAGTGTCATGGACGTGAATATCGACCGGAGCTGTCCCCATCGTGACTCCGGTCATGCCGCCAAACACAAACATGGTCAGAAAACCGATCGCGAACAGCATTGATGTCGTATAGCGAATCTTACCGCCCCACATGGTCGCCACCCAGCCAAAAATCTTGACTCCAGTTGGAATACCGACAATTAGAGTTGAAATCGTAAAAAATAGGCGCATCCAGGGCGGAGTCCCACTCGTAAACATGTGGTGCACCCAGACAAACAGCCCGACCAAGCAAATCGCCATGCTGGAATAGGCGATCGCCTTGTAGCCAAAAATTGGCTTACGGGAATAAACCGGAAATACCTCTGACATAATGCCAAAGATCGGCAAAATCATTAGGTAAACTGCTGGGTGAGAGTAAAACCAGAACAAATGCTGGTAGAGGACGACATTACCGCCGGCATCCGGCTTAAAAAAGGAGGTGCCAAAATTAATATCAAACAGCAGCAGCAGCAAGCCGATCGCGAGGACTGGGGTCGAGAGCAGGGCCAGCAGCGACGTGGCTAGCATAGCCCAGCAGAACAGCGGTGACTGGTCTAACCTCATGCTCGGTATCCGCATGAACAAAATCGTAATCACAAAATTGAGCGCCCCCAGAATTGAAGAGGTGCCGACCATCACAATCGCCAGAATCCACATCGACTGAGCGACATTGGCCGTAATTTCACTCAGCGGCGGATAGGAAGTCCAGCCGCTTTGGGCTCCACCAAAGAAGAAGCTGGCCATCAGCAGCGCCCCGGCGGGCGGGTTGAGCCAAAAGGCGATCGCATTCAGCTTCGGGAAGGCCATGTCTCTGGCCCCAATCATCAAGGGCACCAAAAAATTGCCAAATCCGCCAATCGCACTCGGCACAATCCAGAGGAAAATCATGATCGTGCCGTGGTTGGTCATGAAGGCGTTGTAAAGGGTGGGATCAATAAAGTCGGAATCTGGAGTCGCCAACTCTGTCCGCATTGCCACGGCCATCGCTCCCCCAATCAGGTAAAAGAAGAACGATGTGACTAGGTACTGAATCCCAATTACCTTATGGTCAACATTGAACGTGAAGTAGTCATACCACTTCCAACCTTGGGGCGGCGGAGAAGCCCCAGGATCAGCCAAGGGCGTATTAACGGGGAGTTGGGCTGGAGTCATAGGAGCGAAATCAATCCTTCAAAAACTGCATTAAAAGCTGGTGTCAGCTCTCTGGGCTGGCTGGCAAATGAGAGATCATCGTGCCGCCCTGGTGGTGATGTTTCAAGTGAGCCAAGGCAGCAGAGGACACTCCAACTTGCTCAGCGTAGGGAGCCAAAAACTCAGGGGCAGACAGATCGCTGGGTCTAACTGCGATCGTCTGCTCTTGATCAGGTGCCTGAGCCACTTGAGTTGAAGCCCACCACTGGTCGTAATCTGCCTGGGTGTGGACAATCACCTGAGTTCTCATGCCGCCATGATAGGAGCCACACAGCTCAGCACAGACAACGGGATAGGTGCCAGGCTTGCTGGCAATAAACCTTAATTCCGTCGGCTGCCCCGGCAGCGCATCTTGCTTCAAGCGGAACTGGGGCACCCAAAAAGAATGGATCACATCTTTGGCAGAAAGATTTAACTGCACATCTCTGCCAGCCGGAATGTGTAATTCTCCCGTTACAACCCCGCCGGGATAGTTGAATAGCCAAGCGTATTGCATCCCGGTCACATTAACTGAAAGGGCGGGCGGCTTGCCCATTTGATCGGGGTTGGCACCAAAGCCGTAGCGTGCGTAGGGAGCTTGTGGTTCAATCAGCGGGGCTGCTGTATCAGCCGCGATCGCGGGCTGACTGGGAGCTTGAGCGACCACCGCCGCTGGCTGAACGTGGTGATGAGACATCATGCCATGATCACCAGGATTCAATCCCCCCATATTGTCAAAAACATCAACGCTGTAGATGCCCAGGAAAATAACAATTGCTGCCGGGATCGCAGTCCAAAAAGCTTCCAGCGGCAAATTACCTTCGATATACAACCCATCCGTATCATCACCAGCCCGGCGGCGATACTTGATCATAAAAACAATGATGGCACCTTGGACAACCAAAAATAGGGCTGTCCCAATCATCACCATCACGTTGAACAGATTATCGACGAGGGGCGCTTGCTCAGACGCTTGTTCTGGCATCAATCCATGATGCTGACCCACCCAGAAGCTAATGATTGTAATCAGCACCCCAGCAGTCAGGGTGAGAATTGAAGATGGAATCTCTTTCATGCACTCTCTCTCAGAGGATTTCTGGACAAATGGCTCGCAACCAAGACCGCTCTAAACTGGAACGCTTCAAACAGTCCGGTGAGATTGGCTGCGGTCAGTAGCCCTAGCTCGACAAAATTTTGGACGAAAACAATGCTTTGGAGGTCTTTTATTAACCGAAGGTAAAGGTAGACTTGATGATCCTAAACATTTGAGTAATCAAGGTTCATCTAACTTCAATCACACCTAATAGGTTAGGTCTTTTCAATTCAGCCGTGGGATTTTCTTAAGGTTTGCCTAAGAATCCTCGCCTGCATGATTTGGAGTCATTCTTTGCTAGCCGATCACCGGCAATTTTGCATTCATGAAATGAATCTTAAGTCTTCAAAAACCGGATCAAATCGATGCCTGACTGGGCTGAGAATTTTATAAATTTGTACTGAGAGCAAAAGTAGCGATCGCAGATTAAGCATCCTCAGCTTTGGCTGGCTCGCTGACCACAGATTGAGAAGACTCTGGTAATAAACCCGCCGGGGGAGTAATTTCTATTCGACCATTGGCAAGGTCTACAGTTGGCACAATTTCTCGCACAAGAGGGATGAAAACCTTAGATTGAGCGGGCGATAGTTGAACTTCTAATAAATCATTACCTGCTGTTGCAACACCAATCACTGTGCCAACCTGTTCCTGACTAACCTGTTGAAACACTGCCAGCCCAATCAGGTCATGGAGATGAAATTCTCCTGCTGCCAACGGTAGGCGATCGGCTTGGGACACCACAAGTCGATACCCCTTCATTGCCTCTGCTTGCTCACGGGTGTTTACATCGGCAAATTTGAGCACGTATAAGCCCTTGCCGCTCAGGTAGCGTCCGTGCACTAACTCTCTGGCTTCTGGCTGCTCTGCCCCTTTGTGCCAGAGCCAGCGCTGACCAGGAATTTCAAATCGCTCTGGAAAATCTGAGTCGGGATAAACGCGCACCTCGCCCTTTAAGCCTTGGGCTGACACCACCGTCCCAATTTCTAGCCAGTCTTCCACCCCTACTCCTGCTCTGCGATCGTGCAATGATTCTAGACTCAACAAGTTTAGCCAACCGTTAGCGAAAAAACTTACCCTGTGATGAAGAGCTTCCTATCCTAGATTATCGAGTATTCTGTAGACCTATGCTATTCCCCCGCTCTAGTGGTTTATTGCTGCATCCAACCTGTCTGCCCAGCCCCCACGGGATTGGCGATTTGGGTCAAGCCGCCTACGATTTTGTTAACTTTTTGGCAGCCGCTGATCAGCAGTTCTGGCAGGTCTTACCGTTGGGTCCAACCGGCTATGGCAACTCGCCCTATATGTGCTACTCGGCGATCGCTGGCAATCCACTCTTAATCAGCCTTGAAGACCTGCGCAATCAAGGATTGTTGACGGATGAAGACCTCAACAGCTTACCGGAATTTCCCCGTCACACGGTCGATTTCGATCAGGTAGTCGCAACTAAAATTCCGCTGCTCGAAAAAGCGGCGATTAATTTTCAAGCTCAGGCGGATGAAGCTGACTTAGAAGAATTTCATCAATTTTGTCAACACACCGCAGCCTGGCTGGACGATTTTGCCTTGTTTATGGCCCTGAAGGCTGCCAATGACGGAGCGGCTTGGCATACCTGGGCCGCCAATTTGGCTCAGCGCCAGCCAGCGGCGATCGCCCAGCAGCACCAGCAATTAGCGGCTGAGATTTTTGCCCTCAAGTTTCAGCAGTTTGAATTCTTCCGCCAGTGGTCGCGCCTGAAAGCGTTTGCGAACGAGCAGGGAATTCAAATTATTGGCGATATTCCGATTTATGTTGCCCATGACAGTGCAGACGTTTGGGCGAATCCGCAGTTCTTTGAGCTTGACCCAGAAACCAGCGAACCTGCCTTTATGGCTGGTGTGCCGCCCGACTATTTCAGCGCCACGGGGCAGCTCTGGGGCAACCCAACCTATGCCTGGGATGCAATGGACAAGGATCGATATTGCTGGTGGGTGAGTCGATTTCGGCGCTTACTCGATTTTGTCGATGTGATTCGAGTTGATCATTTTCGGGGCTTTGAAGCCTACTGGCAGGTGCCGAAGGGAGAAGAAACCGCTGAAAATGGAGAATGGATTGCTGGGCCAGGGGCGGCTCTATTTGAGGTTGTCGCCCAAGAGCTGGGCAGACTACCCATCTTGGCTGAAGACCTGGGAGACATTACTCCAGAAGTCATAGAGCTGCGCGATCAATTTGAATTTCCTGGCATGAAAATTTTGCAGTTTGCCTTTGGCAGTGACTCAGACAACTCATTTTTGCCGTTTAACTATGCCCGTAACTGCGTCGTTTACACAGGCACCCACGATAACGACACAGTGATTGGCTGGTACGAGCAACTGAGTGATTATGAGCAGGGGCGGATTTCCAGCTATTTGGGTTGTATCTCCCCCGACGGGATTCATTGGGATTTGATCCGACTGGGTTTGAGTTCAATTGCCAACCAAATGATAATTCCCCTTCAAGATTTATTTGGCTTAGACACCAGCGCTCGAATGAATTTTCCGGGCAAGCCAGAGGGCAATTGGGTTTGGCGCTATCAAGCTGAAGACTTAAACCAAGGGGTGGGCGATCGCCTGCGGCAGCTAACTCACCTGTTCGGTCGCAACCCCAAGCCTCGACCCAGTCAGGACTGAGGGCTAAGTCAAAGCTTGGGCTGACTGGGCTTATTAATCATTTCTAGTTCGTAACACAGCTCAGCTCAAAGTTGCCTTTTTTTGTAGTTAGGGCAGAATATCAGTATCAGCCACTCTGTCTGTTTCAAAATCTATGAGGGAGGATTCCCGTGAGTAGCACAAGTAATTTTCGTCAAGCCATTCGGTCGGCCAAGCAGCAGGCTTTAATTGGACCGAATGTGATTCGCAACGCCCTGCCCTTTGTCGGCGGCGGCTTGATTTTAACTGCGGTTGGTTCTTGGGGAGGGCTAGGCGTGATCCAGACTGCTCCTCAACTGTTCATGCCCACCTTTATTGTGGCGATCATTGCTGAGCTGGTGCTGTTTTTCGTTGCTCGCAATGTGGCTGAAAAGGGTAACAATGGCATTGCACTGCCGCTGCTGGCAACCTATAGCTTGCTGTCTGGCTACACCCTGTCTGGGCTAATTTTTCTGGCTCTGCGGACTCAGGGTGTCGGGATTACGGGGATTGGGATTGCCGCTTTGGGCTGTGGTGTTACCTTTATTGCCGCTCGCCCAATTGGCTCGAATCTGTCTGAGCAAGATGGGATGGCGCTGGGTAAGACAGTCCAGCTTGGCATCATTGCCCTGCTGGTGGTGATGGTTGCCCAGATTCTGTTCTCAGTTTTTGGGTTTGGCACACCGACTTGGTTAGAAATTGCCATCTCTGGGATTGGCGTCGTGCTGTTTGTCGGAGCGGCGGTAGTTGACTTTTTTGTCCTCCCCCGCACCTACCGAGATGACCAGTATCTACCAGCAGCCCTATCGATGTACCTGACCTACATCAACCTGTTTATCTTTATTCTGCGTCTATTAATTGCCCTCAATGGCCGTGACTAGCAGGATGTCATAATTAATTGACCTGAAGCTGTAGCGGTGCTACAGCTTTTTTGTTTTAAACTTCTCGCCTCATTACTCTTAGCATTTCGTTCCCTCCCCGCTGGAATTCATACCGTGCACGTTCGATCGCAACTCTATAACCGGCTTGAGCTAAACCGTGACTTTGCGAAGTTCGACCTGTCCGCCTTCAAAAACCTGCACCGTTAGTTGATAGCCCTCCATCAGCTTCGTCTACTGGAATTGTAAGCAACGTATCGTCCCAAACTTCAACCGCCTCGTAAACGTTGACAACACACTCGCTGCCGTCTCCAAGGATTGCTGGACCTCGCCTTTTCCATTTCAAGTCCAGTTCAGCGATTAAATTGGGAGGCAATGAAAGCTAGCCATTGAAACCAGCATCTACGATCGCATCTTGCGTAAAAGCTTCGATGTACAGATTTACAACTCCACTTGTCTACCTCTATTGGGCATGACATAACAGATAGACAAGCTTTGTTGAGTGACCGTTGCGCCATTCTGAATAAACTGCTCCATTCACCACATTGGTTAAGAAACCGATCGAGGTGTGATTTGTCAAAACGTTCTCTAAGTGTGTAAAAAAGCTAGATTTGACGAAGCTCGGAGCGCATGGGGTGTGTTGGCAGGCATATAGACAAAGACACCCGGTTGCAATGTAATTTCCTGTCCTTTCAGAGTCAGGACTCCGTGTCCTTCAATGACTGTGATCGAAACATTGCGAGCAGCAGTATGTTCTGGCATTTTTGTTTCAGCCGTCAGACAGATCAGAGAGAATTGCGTGTGTTCATCTTTGGCTAAGTTTTTTCGGGTGACACCTGGTTTTGTATAGTCGGCGAATGCTTGCAGTTGGGTGTTGAAAGTGGGTTGAGTGATCATTTTGATGCTCCTAAGCTAATGTTTGAGATAACGCTGACTTCAGAAAGGACAGGCATCATTGCCCGACAGTGAGGGCAAAACCAGCAGATTTCCCGGTGCTGGATATGCTGTAGTAATGGATAAGAGCAACAAGGGCAGTTGTGCATGATCAGTTACCTCTGTTGCTGCTTATGGAAAAACAATTTTAGGGGCAGCCGCATGTCCTAAATCAAGATATGCAGCCGATCGCAGGACAATTTCGGAGTAAAGAACCTTTTGGATCTCTAAACTCGGGGCACGTTTGGCAGTGAAGTTATAGGCTGCGATTTCGCCTTTGAGGCTGAAGTCACTATCGGTCAGATAGTGATCATAATCGTGCATTCCCTGAAAAATAAATCCATAGATGGGATTGGGATACACCGAAGTATCGTAACTGTCAGCAGATACCCAAAGTTGCTCGCGCTCAATATCGGCGAACATGGCTGCAACGGTGTCGTAACGGTTGTAATCTGAGAATCGGAGATTTAAGGGCAACTGGCGAAACTCATTCATGAGCCAATCGCAAAGATCAGCGATCGTTTCGTCAGGAATCTGGGCTGGCTTTCCCTGTAAATACAGTTTGGCAAGGGTTGCTACTTGAGTTGTAATTGGCTTTGTCAAGATTGGGTGGGCTGTTGTAGAAAGCATCTTGTTACCCTCATCGTCTGAACTACTTCTACTCTGGCAGTTGTTCTTGGCAATTTCTTTGAGCTAGCTCATGTTTGCAGGGATTACCGATGCATATTTTGCACGAGTCGTTTGCGGGGAGAAGACTACGATTTGATAGCAGCAAAGATCAGATACCCCAAGTCTTGTTGATAGGTCTGAAAGACTTGGCGCATGGCAAATACGCGCGATCGCAGCTTGGGTCGGGTTGCAATTGCCGAAAAGATTTTCAGCGTATTGGCCAGCCCTTCGTCTTGAATCAGGGAGGGGAGATGAAGAAGACGCATTGCCCCAGTTTGCCGGTGCTGGGTTTGCAAGCCAGCGGCTGCCAGGGTTGTCATCCAATGGTCGATCGAGAGAGGGGTGGCATTGACTCGATTGACCGCAGACAGAACTTGATGCAGTTCAGCTTCATGGTCACGGGCTAACAATTCATGCCCAAGGAAGCGACCTCCGGGCTGGAGGCAACCGTAGACACCCTGCAAAATTTTGGCTTTTCCAGGGGATGATTGCATCGTGAGAATGGCTTCGGCAACCACAGAGTCAAACTGCTGAGAGATTTGCTCCAGTTCAAAAATATTCCCCTGGACTATGTTGACCTGATGGGCTAATCCTTGCGATCGCACGCGATGTTGGGCGATCGCCACCCGATTGGAGTCTTGTTCGATTCCAGTTACGTGCACACCATAGCGTTTGGCTAGCGCGATCGCGCTCGTGCCCAAACCAGAGGCAAGTTCTAAAACTGTTTCACCTGGTTGGAAGTTTGCCCAGCTAAACAATTGCTCGGTTGCAAGTTTACCCCCTGGACGCAGCACTGTTTTTCCAGCGGATGCGGCGTTGTTGCATGAATGGAAGTTGCGGAAGGGATGTGTCATGGTAAGTTTGAATCGCCAAACCCAAACTAGAAGCCATGAAAGGTCAATACCGCATCCGCAACGGCTCGACTGAGCTTCGCCGA
>JAESGG010000049.1_pt1 | contig 47702 bp, 48 predicted proteins | sample 9266231 | NCBI WGS metagenome assembly JAESGG01 (sample SAMN14515337, study PRJNA621664) | algae metagenome | isolation source: Aphanocapsa sp. GSE-SYN-MK-11-07L and co-occurring heterotrophs from wet... | place: USA: Grand Staircase Escalante National Monument, Utah | collected 2006-04-16 | reverse complement strand
GCCAGAGAATCATGAGGGAATGGTGTATGTTGCCATGATTCGCTTGATGCTACGGCGATTAGACAACAATCGCAGAAGGTGGAAAAAAGAAACAGCTTAACTAACATTTACAAACATTCTCTAAGTTTTGGCGGCTTTTTTGGATTTTTGCTTGGCTTTCTTGGCGGCTGTTTTGGCATTTTTTTCGCCAATCATTTTTTCGAGTTCGGATTGGGCTTTCTCTTCGGCAATTTTGTCCAGATAGTAGTGATAGTCGCCGCGATAGAGGCGGAGTTCGCCGTCTCGAATCTCAACAATTTTGTTGGCAACTTGAGAGATGAAATAGCGATCGTGGGAAACGATTACCACTGTCCCATCGTAGTTTTGGAGGGCTTCTTCCAACATTTCTTTGGCTGGAATATCAAGGTGGTTAGTCGGTTCATCCAGGATGAGCAGATTGGCGGGGCGGAGCAGCATTTTTGCTAAGGCCAAGCGGGCTTTTTCGCCCCCGCTCAGGGCGCTGACTTGTTTAAAGGCCATTTCACCACTAAATAGAAATCGCCCCAGCAGCGTCCGTACTTCTTCATTTGTCCACTGGGGGACTTCATCGTGAACCGTATCAATCACGGTTTTGTAGAGGTCAAGCGCTTCAGCTTGGTTTTGCTCAAAGTAGCCGGGAATTACATTATGGTCGCCCAGTTTGACCGTGCCTTCATCGACGGGTTCAGTTCCCATCAGTAAGCGCAGTAAGGTGGATTTGCCAGCCCCGTTTGGGCCCAAAATCGCTACCCGATCGCCCCGTTCTAGCAGCAATTCTGCCCCCAAAAACAAAATTTTGTCGCCGTAGGTATGCACCAAATCTTCGACGATAATCACTTCTCGCCCGCTGCGGGGGGCCGGCGGAAACCGAAAGTGGAGCGTCCGCAGTCCGTCGGTAGGCGCTTCAATTCGCTCGATTTTTTCGAGCTGCTTTTCGCGGCTTTTGGCTTGGGTACTGCGAGTGGCGCTGGCTCGGAAGCGATCGACAAAGGTTTGCTGTTTTTCTAGTTCCTTTTGCTGGCGCTCGTAGGCACTCAGTTGGGCTTCTTGGTTGAGGGACTTTTGCTCTAAATAAGCTGAATAATTGCCCAAGTACGTGGTTGAAACGCCGCGCTCGGTTTCGACAATTTGGGTACATAGTCGATCTAAGAATTCTCGGTCATGGGAGACAATCACCATCGGGGTGGTTAGCCCTTTTAAGTAAGTTTCCAGCCATTCGATTGTCTCCAAGTCCAAATGGTTGGTCGGTTCGTCTAACAGCAGTAAATCGGGCTGCTGGAGCAGAATTTTGCCCAAACTCATCCGCATTTGCCACCCCCCACTGAAGGCACTGACCAGGCGATCGCCATCCTCCAGGCTAAAGCCCATGTCGGGCAAAATCTTCTCAATTTGGGCATCTAAGCCGTAACCATCCAGGCTTTCAAACTGACGTTGCAGGCGGTCTAGCTCATTAATTAAGGCATCAAGTTCTTCCAGGGTCGCCGTTTCCATTTGCTGCTGGACGCTGTTCAAACCCTGATGGGCTGCATTGGCTTCCCGAAACATCATCCAAAACTCTTCTCGCACCGTCCGAGTTGGTTCGACTTCAAATTCTTGCGTCAGGTAGGCAATTCGCAGGCTGGCCGGACGAATCACTTCACCATCGGTTGGTTCAATCTCACCCGCAATGATTTTGAGTTGGGTAGACTTACCGGCTCCGTTCACGCCAACTAGCCCAATTCGATCGCCGGGTTTGACTTCCCAGTTAACATCTTTGAGTACCTCGCCGGACGGATAGATTTTGCTGATGTGTGAGAGTCGCAGCATAGGAAATTCCAGAAATTAAAGAAGGGCTGACCGGGCAGACGCTTAACAGATGGTAACAAAACTTGGCAGCATCCCGACACTCAGTGATCAGGATGTTTTGCCCCGCTGAAGTTAGCTGAGCGTGTTAGCAATTAATCAGCGGTCAAGCGCAACGATTTATGCTGGGTTGAAGCTACCCATTAGTGATTCTCTTCGTCAGCAATGACTAACAGGCAGCGCTCGCACAGCAGCGGATGGTCTGAGTTCTCGCCGACATGGGTTGAATAATTCCAGCAGCGATCGCACTTGTGGCCTTCGGCATCAACAACGCCAATCCCTAAACTCGCTGTTTGAGCGCTATGTTGGAGACCGCCCAGGAGATCGCTGGACTCTAACACTTCCACCTGAGAAGTAATTAGCAAATGGCGCAGTTCATCCACGCCGTTACCGCTGGTCTGATTCATGCTTTGGAGAATTTGGCGAAAGTCTGGCTCAGCCACAGAGAGCAAAACTTTCGCTTCTAAGGCAGAACCGATCGCTTTTTGGCTGCGGGCCTGTTCTAAAACCTGATTGACTTCAGCCCGCAGTTCCCGCAGTTGCAGCCATTTTTCCGCCAGTGCGGGTTGCTGCCAAGCTGGATCAAGCTTCACCCAGCCGGCCTCAAACACAGATTTTTGCTCAACCGGGTAGGGCAGGAATTGCCAGATATCCTCTGCTAAGTGGGAAAGAACCGGCGCGATCGCCTGCGCTAAATTCTCTAGGGCAATCTGCAACACAGTCTGACAACTGCGCCGACGCGCCGCATTCGGGGCGCTGATGTAGAGCCGATCCTTGGCAATGTCGAGGTAGAAGTTAGACAAATCCACCACGCAGAAATTCTGCACAGTCTGGAAAAACCTGGAGAATTGGTAGGTTTCAAACGCCTCGGTTACTTCATTAAAGACTTCGCTGATCCGGTGCAGCATATAACGATCTAGCTCTGGCAGATCGGCATAAGCTACAGCATCCGAATTAGGATCGAAATCGTGCAGGTTTCCGATCAGGAACCGGGCCGTATTGCGAATTTTGCCTCGGACATCGTTGAGCTGCTTGAGGATGGTTTTACCAAGGGGAATGTCGTTGGTGTAATCCACCGACGAAATCCAGAGGCGGAGGATATCAGCCCCGTAGGCTGGCTCCTGCTGTTGGTTTTTACCGCCGCTGATCACCACCGCTGGGTCAATTCCATTCCCCAGAGATTTACTCATTTTGCGCCCCTGCTCATCGATTGTAAAACCGTGGGTCAAGACTGTTTTGTAGGGGGCATGCCCATTCACGGCCACGCTGGTCAGCAAGCTGGACTGAAACCAGCCCCGATGCTGATCGGAACCTTCGAGATAAACATCGACCGGATAGCGATCGCGCAATTCCGGGCGGGCCTGCACCACCGCTGCCCAGGATGACCCGGAATCAAACCAAACATCCATCGTGTCAAACCCTTTCCGGTAGGTTTTGCCATCCTGGCGATATTGTGCTGGCAGTAATTCCGCCACGCTCATTGACCACCAGGCATCCGAGCCTTTGGCGGCAATAATTGTTTGGATATGGGCAATCGTTTCTTTGGTCAACAACGGCTGATCGGTCGCTTCGTCGTAGAAGACGGGAATCGGCACTCCCCAGCTTCGTTGGCGAGAAATGCACCAGTCCGACCGTTCCGACACCATGGCGGTGATCCGGTTTTCCCCCTGTTCGGGAATCCATTTCACTGTTTTGATCGCCTGTAATGCGGCATCCCGAAAGCCTTCGACCGAGGCAAACCACTGCTCGGTTGCCCGAAAAATGACCGGCTTTTTAGTGCGCCAATCGTAGGGATATTTGTGCTGATAGGGTTCTTCCTTAATGAGCGAACCGGCCTCGCGCAGGGCTTCAATCACGGCGGGGTTGGCATCTTTGAGCACGTTTAGCCCGGCAAATTGCCCCGCTTCTGCCGTCATGTTGCCGGCATCGTCTACCGGCGATAGAATTGGCAACCCATAGCGCAGACCAACCAGATAGTCTTCTTGACCGTGACCGGGAGCCGTATGCACCAAGCCTGTGCCAGCCTCAGTCGTGATGTAGTCACCACCGATCACAATTTCCGAGGTGCGATCAAACAGCGGATGCTTGTAGGTACAGTGCTCTAGGGTTTTACCGATCGCTGAGGCTTTGATCTCTAAACTCACACCCAACTTTGCCGCTAGGTCGGCCACCATGTCTTTGGCCACCAGCCAATACTTAAACCGGGTCGGATTATCACCGCCCACTTCCACCACGGCATAGACCAAATCGGGATTAACCGCTACAGCCAAGTTGCCGGGAATTGTCCAGGGGGTGGTTGTCCAGATCGCAATCCCCAACTCGCCCAAGAACTCATCCAAGGGCATCTGCAAGGGCGGCGAGAGAGTCAGTAGCTCAAAGGCAGCAAACATACTGTTAGAGGTATGCCCTTCTGGGTACTCCAACTCTGCTTCGGCTAGGGCAGTCCGGGAGCTAGGACTCCAATACACTGGCTTCAATCCCCGATAGATAAAGCCTTTCAGGAACATTTCGCCAAAGACGCCAATTTGAGCGGCTTCGTAGGCCGGTTCGAGGGTGACGTAGGGGTGTTCCCAGTCGGCCCAAACGGCATACCGCTTAAAGCCTTCCCGCTGCTTGCCGATCGTCTCCTTGGCAAACTGAGCGGCCTTGCTGCGAATGCCGATCGGCGTCAGGTCTTTCTTCTCCTCCGGTTTCAGGTTTTGCAGGACTTTGAGTTCGATCGGCAAGCCATGGCAATCCCAACCGGGTACATACCGGACTTTTCGCCCTTGCAGCAGTTGGTATTTATTGATAATGTCCTTGAGAATTTTGTTAACGGCATGACCCAGGTGCAAGTCGCCATTTGCGTAGGGCGGCCCATCGTGCAGCACAAATACTTCGCCTGGATTGTGCTTAGACAGATGTTCATAAATGCCTTGCTCAGCCCAGAATTTTTGCAGTTCGGGTTCTCGCTTCGCAGCATTAGCCCGCATCTCAAACGCGGTTTTGGGCAAATTAACAGTGTCTTTGTACTTTCCTGATTCAGTCACGATCGCTTGGCCAAGGTAAGGGCATACTCCAGCCATTATCGGTTAGAATCCGCGATCGCTTCAACTCGCAAAACTTTGAGTCGCCCAAGCAAAGCTCAAACGACTCAAAGTGACTAAAAATTTGGGCTGATCTGCTTGAGAACTAGATCAAGAGATCTCAACCCAATCAAAGAAACTGCTACTGACTCGTACTCTCGGCTGCTCGCTGCTTGCGCTTGCTGCGGACTTTCCCAGCCGCTACTAGAACCGCCGACAGAATCATCCCCACAAACTGGGGTGGCACTGGCACTGGTACCTCTTCTCGAAGGACTCCCAAGTTTCCCGCCATCAAGTCAATGCCACCACTTGCTTGGGGTGTAGTGGTCGGGTAACAAGCAGCATTGTTAATGTCGAGCAAATCAATAGCACTACAAGCTCCAGCCACGGTTGTATCGCTAGCAAACAGGGCATAACCAAATATCGTTGTACCTGCACTAACTAAATCGGTGAGGGGAATCACTACACCCCCAACGTTCTGACCACTAATTTGTTGATTGGTGTTGGCAAAGTCGCCAGTGCCTCCATCATTTAGAACGGTATAACCAGAACTAGCAGTTGGACTCAAGCCAGTCGTGCCCCAACTACCATTAACAAGAGATAGTAATGAGCCAAAGCTAGTCGGGTTTCCTGAACCATCAATACCAGTAATCGCGGCAATATTGAATGCATCATGACCGTTGGCCACCCCACGCTCAAAAATAGATACGCCCAAGTCGGCGGCAGAAGTAATTCCACCCGTGTTAACAAAGTCTACTCGCTCAACATTGCTAAAGTTAGGTGTACCCGGATTACCAGCACTCGTGTTAGCAAACAGGTTATCTGTCCCCAGATAAATATTGGTCTGCGCTAGAGCTGCTTCAGTCGTGCTAGGGTCGCTAGTCTTAAGCGTAGTTGCACTGCCGGCCCTTTCGCTCCAAACAGTCTGATTTTCATTACCTGTGGACGATCGCTGCAAAGTTAAACTTGTTGAAACCCCACCCACTGTCGTCCAATCACTACCGGCGGTCACGCCAGTGATTGTTAAAGATTGGCTGCTATAGGTAATGCTATTAACTGAACTGTCAGCCCCATCTGTTAAGGGGCCGAAAGTGACGCCCGTTGCACTTGTAAAAGCGATCGCTGGCGAACTAGAAAGAGCGCCCCCTAATCCAGCAGCAACAGCAGTTAGCCCAATAACCTTGGCATGGGATGTAAGACTTAGCACTCTTCCTCACCTACCTGTCTGAAACGACGTCCAAAAGAACCCCCCAATTCTCGGACAGGTCAGCGTTATTGTCAACAATTTGTGATTTGAAATCTCAATCTGAATGAAGCTGATCGCAGCTACTGTTCGCGCCTAGAAGTAGCTATAGCACAGTTAGAAATATGAGTGCGAAGGCTTACCTGTGGAAGTTTTCTCTGCCATGCTTGATTAATTTGCAAGCGATGGATTCTAATCGCTGCATGATCGATGATTTATTTTCATTCCATGAATGATTTAAGACGGCGATCGCATATCATAATATGTGCTCAAGGCGTCGGTTCTGGGGGTGGCCAATTTTCACCTTCAGATTTATGATCGGCTGCAGTTTCTGTTGTTTCCACCGCTTCTTCAGTTGACTGCATCAGTTCATGGGACAGAGACGTTAACTCTTCTGGATTCGCGACCGTTGGTTGATTAGTTGTTAAGTTCTCCGGGGGGGCCTCTGGTTCTAATTCAGCCACCGGCTCTGGTTCTGGAACAGCTTCTACTCTAGGTTCTAAGGTTTGAGGCTCCGATGGCTCGACGAGGGAATTATCGGCGATCGCGGCTGCTTCAGCCGCCAATGGCTCTGGAGTTGGGGGTTCTGTGGCATCAACTGAGTCAATTTCGACTAGAGGAGGCTCCGTCATTTCCGGCGCACTGACGGGCGGCGCTTCTGGCACCTCCTCAACGACAGCCAGAGGCTCAACGACTTCAGGATCCGGTGCTTCAGCAACAGCCTCTTCAATCACGGTTTCAATCACTTCCACCACTTCAATCACCGCTGCATCCTCACCGACTTCGGCCACAATCGTCTCGACGGTTGCGATCGTTTCGGTGACAGCGGGCGGCGTCGAAACTTTCGGAGTACCAGATGGCTTGGCCAGAATGCCTAAGTCTTGCAGTTTAGCTTTGGCTGTATCAAGTAACCCAGTCGCCTGAGTTTTGAGCCTAGAAACGTCAACTTTAGCTGGCGTTGGCTGACTTGTACCACCTAACTTGCTTTGTACGGTTGCCACTAGACCCGTCAGCTTGTCTTTGAGGTCGGCGGGGATGGGGGTTTTGAGGTCAGCCGGGGTTAGTTCTCGGCGCAGTTGCCAGGTTTGCCAGCCCAACCAAACTAAGAGAGCCACGCCAGCGGTTTGTCCGAGTAAAAATCCACCTCGAATGCGATCGCTATAAACCCATAAAACCAGGGCATAAAATAAGCCAACACCACTCCAAATTAGGTCATTCTTGCGATGAAGCTCAGGAAAGAAAAAAGCAGTGAGATAGATGCCCAAACTGCCCAATGCCACAATCCACACCAGCAGGTACGTCAACATGTCACAGATGTTCCTTGGAATCCAACTGAAGGCCAAGCCGGGCGAGCGAGGGGAGCAGCGCCAGCAGCTTACTTATCACTCTACTGTTTAATGGCGATTCCCAGCTTTCAAGACTATTTTTAATTATTCAAAAAATAACCAGTGATGGCGTTCAAGTCAGGACTTTATGATCATTGCAGCGCCACAGTTTTGCTTTTGGTGACAACCCCCTCACCAACCTGATCGTAGAGGGTCAGGGTAATTGTGTAGTTACCAGGGGCAAGCTGACTTGATGTTTTGAAAACGCCATAGGGTGTGCGTGCCACATTGCCAGGTAAATCTCGATGTCCCTCCGTGCCCAACAAATTATTCTGAGAAAGAATAACTTTGCCCTCAGCATCTTTGACCTGAATATCCATGTCAAATTTATTTTTGCCATCGCTGCCTTTGACAAACCCTTTCACGTTCAGCAACACCATGTTGACATTTTCGCCCCGACTAAAAATATTTTCATCTAAAGGTTTTAGCTTGCCGTCGCTGCCGTCTTTTGCCAGCAGCACCTGCTCAACTGTTAAAACAGGAGCAGTTGGACTCGCCTGGGGACTGAGGGTTGGCATCGGTTGACCGATTTGCTCTTGGCTTTGACTGCTGCTCATGCATCCACTGATCAAACAGCAGACAATCAGGCTAATGCCGGTGAGCGGGAACAGTCTCATGATTGAATATTTCCTGTGTAAAGACTGGGGAGTCCTAGTATCTGCAACGATTTTGAGGAATTTTGATCCTCAATTTCATTCCCAATGACTATCCAGGATTGCCCATCCTAAAATTTACATTCTTTAGTGGAATTTAAACAGATTGGGATTAAGGCTGAATCCTTTTAGCACTAATGTTTTTACTCTGTCAACCAATTTGTTAAGCTGCTAAACATGGGGATTTATGCACATTTGCAAATGACTGATTTACCTGCCCTCAACTCAGCCACCTGCTGGCAGATTCTCGACGATCAGCTCAGTGATCAAATCGTCAATGCGCTGCTGTGGCATTGCCTCGGCTATCAGTATGATCCTGATTTGCAGCAGTGGAATGCGGTGGCTGTGGCTGAGGAATGGTCTACAGACTATCCGCAGCCTCCTGATTTTATCGGTAGTCGTCCAGCGACCGTGAAGCTGACTCGCTCCATCCCGGCGGCCCATAAGCAGTTGCTCAAAGAACAACTGGGATTTACAGGCTATCAAGTTTCAGAACTGAATCCGCGCTTGACTCGGCGGGCAACCGCAGCCAACTGGTTGCTCAGCTACCTGCAACGTCAGACAGTCTAATGAGTTCTGACCCCTACGGCTGGATTGCTGAGTCACTGGCAGCGATTCACAAAGCTAACTGGTATCGATCGCCGCAACCAATTGCCGGTCGGGCCGGAGCCAAAATTAATTTGCAGGGACAACTGCTGCTCAATTTTGGCAGCAATGATTACTTAGGACTGGCGGCTGACCCACGCATGATTGCGGCTGCGATCGCTGCGACTCAAGAATTCGGGACTGGCAGCACGGGGTCGCGCCTGATCACCGGCCACCGAGACTTACATCGGCAATTAGAGCAGGCGATCGCCCAGCTTAAACAAACAGAAGACGCCTTGGTGTTTAGCTCCGGCTATTTGGCTAATTTGGGGGCGATCGCGGCTTTGGTCGGCAAAAAAGACCTGATTCTGGCTGACCATTACAATCACTCCAGCCTCAAAACTGGAGCCAAGTTGAGCGGTGCTACGGTACTGGACTATTCCCACCTCAATCTGGTTGACTTAGCGGCTCACTTAGAGCAGGAGCGGTCAGCCCATCGGCGTTGTTTGATCCTGACAGATACCGTCTTTAGCATGGATGGAGATTTGTGCCCTTTGCCAGAGCTACTGGCGATCGCGGCTGAATACGACTGCATGGTACTGGTAGATGAAGCCCACGCGACGGGGGTAATGGGAGCAACTGGGGCGGGTTGCGTGGAGCAGTTGGGCTGTTCGAGGCAACCTTTGATCCAAATGGGCACCCTCAGTAAAGCCCTCGGCAGCTTGGGCGGCTACATTGCCGGTTCAGCCGAGTTGATTGACTATCTGCGAAATCGAGCAACTAGTTGGATTTATACGACGGGCTTATCTCCGGCTGATACGGCGGCTGCGCTAAAGGCGATCGCGATTGTTCAACAAGATCCCGCCCGCCGCCAACAGCTTTGGCAGAATGTCGGGCAGATTAAGCAGGGTTTAGGGCAAATTTTTAGCCAAATCAGACCAGACTTTAAATTATTGCCTTCCGAGTCACCGATTGTTTGTATTCAAATGCCTAATCCAGCCAGCGTTCTCCAGGCCAGCCAGTCACTACGTCAAGACGGGATTTTTGCCCCCGCCATTCGCCCACCCACCGTCTCAACCAGTCGGCTGCGTCTAACCGTGATGGCCACTCATACCCCGGCGGACTGTCAATATCTGCTCGCCCATTTAACAGCGTCATTCAGCTCTGGGTGAGGGAGCCAAGCTGAGTAGAAGGGAGTGACTTGGTCTAGGTCAAATTGCTCACGAAAGTTTACATTGTGCATCCATTAAGTGATACCTTAAGGGGTGGCGATTTCCGATGCGAAACTGCCCCAGCAAGCAATTTAGATGACTCAAAATCATTAGGCGTAAGCATGGTCACCACCACAGACAAAGCAAGTATTGGTTATATCACCCAGATCATCGGCCCGGTTCTGGATGTTGAATACCCCAGTGGCAGAATGCCCCAGATTTACAACGCTCTGGTTGTAAAAGGGAAGAATGAAGCAGGAGATGAGGTGTCTGTCACCTGCGAAGTGCAGCAGTTGCTTGGCGATCGCCAAGTCCGGGCAGTTGCGATGACCACCACTGACGGGCTAGTGCGCGGGATGGAAGTGACAGATACCGGCGCTCCGATCAATGTCCCGGTCGGCTTGAAAACCCTGGGCCGGATCTTCAATGTTCTAGGCGAACCTGTCGATGAAAAAGGCCCCGTCAACGCTGAGTCAAGCTCACCCATCCACCGGGCGCCCCCTCTATTTACTCAGCTCGAAACCAAGCCGTCTGTGTTTGAGACCGGCATCAAGGTGATTGACCTGCTCACCCCCTATCGAAGAGGCGGCAAAATTGGTCTGTTTGGTGGGGCTGGCGTCGGCAAAACCGTGATCATGATGGAATTGATCAACAATATTGCCACTAAGCACGGTGGAGTCTCGGTGTTTGGTGGCGTGGGAGAGCGCACCCGCGAAGGAAATGACCTCTACAACGAAATGATCGAATCTGGGGTGATCAACAAAGACAACCTCAACGATTCCAAAATTGCCCTGGTTTATGGGCAGATGAACGAACCGCCGGGAGCAAGGATGCGGGTTGGTCTGTCGGCCCTGACGATGGCTGAATACTTCCGGGACGTTAACAAGCAAGACGTGCTGCTGTTCATTGACAATATTTTTCGGTTTGTGCAAGCGGGTTCAGAGGTATCAGCCCTGTTAGGGCGGATGCCGTCTGCCGTTGGCTACCAGCCTACCCTGGGGACGGATGTGGGCGACCTGCAAGAGCGGATTACCTCCACCACTGAAGGTTCAATCACCTCGATTCAAGCGGTGTATGTGCCTGCCGATGACTTGACCGACCCAGCTCCCGCGACGACGTTTGCCCACTTGGATGGGACAACCGTGCTGTCTCGCGGTTTGGCGGCTAAAGGAATTTATCCGGCGGTTGATCCGCTCGACTCTGCTTCGACAATGCTCCAGCCTAGCATTGTGGGTGAAACCCACTACGGCACAGCCCGTGCGGTGCAGTCTACCCTCCAACGCTATAAAGAACTGCAAGACATCATTGCCATTCTGGGCTTAGATGAACTCTCGGAAGACGATCGCGTGATTGTGGCCCGCGCCCGCAAGATTGAGCGCTTTTTGTCGCAGCCGTTCTTTGTGGCGGAAGTGTTCACGGGTTCTCCCGGCAAGTACGTCACCCTGGAAGAAACGATCAAGGGCTTCAACATGATCTTGAGCGGGGAACTCGATGAGTTACCTGAGCAGGCCTTCTACTTGGTCGGCACGATCGAAGAAGCGATCGCCAAAGCCGAGAAAATGAAAGCCGAAGGCAAGTAGCCACCATTTTAGGGCTGAGTTTTGAGCAGACCAAAGCTCAAAACTCAGCTCTGACCATTATTAGAGCACAGCACTATGACCCTGACTGTTCGTGTAATTGCCCCCGACAAGACCGTTTGGGACTCTGCCGCCCAAGAAGTGATTTTACCCAGCACGACTGGTCAATTGGGGATTCTAAGTGGGCACGCCCCCTTGCTGACCGCTCTGGAAACAGGCGTGATGCGGGTGCGCTCAGACAAAGACTGGGTGGCGATCGCCCTTGTGGGCGGGTTTGCCGAAATTGAGAATAACGAAGTCACCATCTTGGTCAACGGCGCTGAGCGCGGCGATTCAATTGATCAAGCCCAAGCCAAAGTTGACTACACCGAAGCTCAAGCCCAGTTGAGCAAAGCCGACCAAAGCGGTAACAAGCAAGAGCAAATTCAAGCCATGCAGCAGATGAAGAAAGCTCGCGCTCGTTTGCAAGCGGCGGGTGGAGTGGTAGAAATCTAGCCGGAAAACAATCTAAACAAAAAGCCCTCCACCGATCGGTGGAGGGCTTTTTGTTTAGATTGATCTACTAGAGGGATGAACCCAAACCAGCATAAGCACCGTAGAAGAAGATACCGAGAACGGTAATAATTCCCATTCCGGCAACGGTAGCGACAATCCACAAGGGAATTTTGCCACTTCCTGAAAGCATGTTTACCTCCTTAAATTTATATCGTTATGATTCTGAATTGGGTTGGCTGGATCGATCGACCCAGCTAGTTAAAGAAATAGCTTGAAAAAAGCAAAGCCAAAACAAAAATGAGTAGCAAACCGAGGTACAGAGACGTCCGGTTAAGTTCTACAGGCTGATTGTTCGGATTTCGTTCTGCCATGGAGGGCTTACCTCTGAATAAATTGCATTGCCGCGATCGCTCCCAGGAAAAAGACGCTGGGAACGGCCAAGGTGTGAACAGCTATCCATCTCACCGTAAAGATGGGATAAGAAATGGGTTGATTGGGAGTATTAGAAGTCATAATTTAGCGTCTCTGAAATTCCTTAATTTGCTGCTTACCTTCGTAACGGTCAGTTATCAGAGGGACTTGCTGTTGCTCTTGCGAGAAATAAGTATCAGGTCGGGGGGTGCCAAACGTATCGTAAGCCAAACCCGTACTGACAAACAGCCAACCTGCAATAAACAGGGCTGGAATTGTGATGCTGTGGATTACCCAGTAACGAACGCTTGTAATAATGTCAGAAAAAGGACGTTCACCAGTTGTGCCGGCCACTTTAGATACCTCCTTGAAAGCTTTGTAATCTCTATCATACGTAACCAGGGAACCTCTCACAACCGGATTTAGATCAACTATCTGCCTCCGAAACCGATTAAGAACTCTGTTTTAGGCTCTAAGCTGCCTTAGTCTCGCCGATGTAGCGCAGAATCATTCCATCTTGTCCTAACACAAATCCTTGGTCAGGGCTGAAGAAAACAATCTTGTAAAGATTAGAAGGGACACTTTCTAATGCCATATCTTTCTGCCAAGTTTTCCCCCGATCCAGGCTACAGAGCAAATTGCCGCTGCCGCCTGAAATCCAGACTTCTTCAGGAGTCCGATAGGCTAAATCTAGCAGGCCAACGCTAATCGCAATTTGAGGATTACTGGCTTTACTCCATTCGTCTGGCTGATTTGGGTCATTAAACTGCAACTGGCCGCCGTTGGCCAGCATCCAAAGCTGCTCATCAGGGCCAAAGCCCATATTTTGAACGCGGCGAGAGCTATTCCGGTTATGGGGTTCCCAAGCCTCTTGCCCTGGTTTCCAGGTTGAGTAAAAGCTGCCTCTAGAGGAAACAGCCACGTACTGGCCAGCCGGCGATCGCTCCATATTGCGAACAACCCCGACGGCTTCTTGTACCATTGCTTTCCAGGTTTTACCCCCGTCATCAGTCCGATAGATCGCTCCCACATCTGTGGTCATTTCAGCCGACTGTGGGCCGAGCGCAACAACTGTATTCGGCGCCCCAGGCAATTTTGCACTCAGGGGCACTCTTGACCAAGACTGTCCGCCATCAGTGGTGTGCAACAGCAAAGAGGGTTCACCCGCAATCCAGCCTTCTTGATCAGAAAAATTAACTGAATTGAAGCGATAATCTTGGTCATCACCCAGAGCGAGGCTGCGAGGTTCCCAGGTTTTACCCCCATCGAAGGTTTCGAGCAGGCTGGCGTGCGTCCCGACCAACCAGCCATGCTGAGGAGTAATGAAACTCAAATCTAAAGGAGTAGAGTCTGTGGGTAGCGAAATTAACTCCCAAGGATGAAAACTTAAGGCAGGGGCATAGCCGCAGCTGACGCAGAGCAGCAGAACGACCGCCAGAGTACAAAGTTTTTGCCAGAATCGCAGAATTGATTGCATTGGATTGGAGATAATTACTGAAGCCCGTAGAGACTGATTAAAAGCAAGAAAACAACGCCTAACGCACCAAAAATGAGTAGGTTTTTTTGCCCAGGGGTAAGGACGTTGACTCCTAATCCATATTTCAGGTTTTCTTTGAAGCCAGAGGGTTGACCTAACGGACCAACATTGCTGAACTGAGAGGTAGGAGCACCACAAACAGGACAGCGCCAGTTCTTAGGAAGAGCGGTAAAAGGAGTGCCTTTGGCAATTTGACTCTTGTCGTCCCCTTTAAGCGGCTCATAGATGTAGCCACAGGCTCGACATTCATGACGATCTAAGTCTTCTGTTTCAATGACTTCGGTGCTCATTGCCCTTGCTGCTTTGACTTGATAGCCTGAGAATATGTGTAAATTATTATGACATACAAGGGATCCCGTCTCTAGGCTTGAAATTGAGTACTTTACTAATGACTATCGCTAATCCCAGTGATTGGGAAGACCGCTACCAGCAGGGCACAACCCACTGGGATTTGGGACAGCCAGCCCCGCCCTTCGTCAGTTGGCTCAACGCTCAGCCAGCGCCTTTGGCAGGACGTGCAATCGCTCTGGGCTGTGGGCGGGGCTACGAGGCGCTGCTGTTTGCTGCCCACGGCTTGCAGGTGGTCGGGGTGGATTTTGCCCCGTCGGCGATCGCCATTGCCCAGACCCTGGTTGAAAAGCAAGGACAATCAGCCCAGTTTATCCAGCGAGATATTTTTGACTTGCTGCCTGAGTTTGCCAGCAGCTTTGATTATGTAATTGAACACACCTGTTTCTGCGCGATCGACCCAGCCCAGCGCCCTGCCTATGTCCAGTTGGTTCGGCAGCTATTGCGACCCGGAGGAGAAGTTTTAGCCCTGTTTTTCACCCATACCCGTCCCGGTGGCCCGCCCTTTGGTTCAACGGCTGAAGAGATTCGCCAGCTTTTTGCCGCTGATTTTCAGATTCTGGAACTGGTGCCTGTCCACAATTCTGTGCTCAAACGCCAAGGAGAAGAACACTGGGGTCATCTGCGGCGATCGCCATATGATTAGCGTGGTCAGAGAAAAATGTTGAGTGCAGTAGGATTTGCCGATGAGTGATCGCTACGTTGTGATCGGTGGAGCCGGAGCCATGGGCCAAATCACGGTTAAAGATCTGGTCGAAACCTGCCCGCCAGCCGACCAAGTTGTGATTGCAGACTACAACTTAGACAAGGCAAGTCAGTTGGCAGCTAGCTTAGGTGGCAATCGCGTCCAGCCGCTGCTGATTGATATTAATAACGTTACAGCCACTGCCGCCGCTCTAGAGGGCGCTCTTGTTGTGATCAACACGGCTCCCTATGCCTTTAATTTGGCAGTGATGGAAGCCGCTTTGCTGGCCCAAGCGCACTACATCGATTTGGGTGGGTTGTTTCATACCACCCGTCAGCAGTTAGCTTTGCACGATCGCTTTCAGGCGATCAATCGGACTGCTCTGCTAGGGATGGGAGCGGCTCCTGGTATTTCTAACGTTCTGGCTCGATATGCAGCCGATCAGCTTGAGCAAGTGCAAGAGATTCATTTGCGGGTCGCCGGGGTTGACCGCACTCGCTACGATGTTGAGCCAGCTTTATCTGTCTCCTATTCTCTTAAAACTATTCTGGAAGAATTTTCGTTTCCACCGGCTGTATTTACGCAAGGGGAATTTCAGTTTATTGACCAAATGTCGGGGGCGAAGCCGCTTAAGTTTCCGCCGCCAGTCGGGGTGCGATCGCCGATGTATACGCTCCACTCCGAAGTAGCAACCCTGCCGCTCTCGTTTGCTGATCAAGGTGTGCAAGAGGTCAGCTTTAAAATTGCCTTTGACCCCGACTTTACTGCCAAAGTTAAGTTTCTGCGAGATTTGGGCTTTGCCAGCAGCCAGCCCATCCCAGTGGCGGGCGGGCAAGTGGCTCCGATTGAGGTGGCTAATTACTTGGCCATGCATCAACCCACGCCTCAGGCAGTCGGTAAATTGAAGCAGTACGAGGTGATTCGGGCGATCGTCAAGGGCAAAAAATCTGGCAAAAAAATAACCTGGATTGTCGATTGCCACACGCCAGGGATGCCAGAGTGGGGGATTGGCTTGGATATTGACACGGGTGCCCCGCCGGCGATCGCCGCTCAAATGTTAGCTAGGGGTGAAATTACCCAGACTGGCACGCTGCCCCCGGAAGTTGCCGTCCCGCCAGAGCCATTCTTTCAGCAGCTTGCTCGCCGTCAAATGACGATTAAGTCGAGGCAGAAAAAAGGTTGGCAGGTAGAAACCTAAACGGGGAATCAAGGATTTTAATCTGATCTCAAACTGCTGTTAAACGCCGAGCTAAATAGGTATAGCGATTTTGGTCTTTGACCTGATTAACCGCCATCGCGATCGCCTGTTTTGTCCCGACTAAAATCGCCAGTTTTTTGGCCCGCGTTAGCCCGGTGTAGAGCAGATTGCGGCTCAGCAGCAGATAGTGCTGCATGTACAGCGGCAAGATCACCACCGGATATTCCGACCCTTGGGATTTGTGGACGCTAATCGCCCAAGCCAAGGCAATCTCATTCAGATCGGCATAGTCATAGTTGACAAACCGATCGCCAAACTGAATCTGGATTTCCTGCTCTTCCCGATCAAGGTTGGTAATTGTGCCCAAGTCGCCGTTGAAGACTTCCCGGTCGTAGTCGTTCACTTGCTGGATCACGCGATCGCCCACCCGCAGCGTCATTCCTCCGTAGGTTAGCTCTGGCTGATTGTCCCCTGGCGGATTGAGCAACTGCTGCAAGGTCTGATTCAGATGGCGTGTTCCGACTAGTCCCCGCGTCATTGGAGCCAGCACCTGCACCTGCCGGATCGGATCAAACCCCAATTTTGGGATTAAATGCTGGAGCAAATCTTGAATCGCTTGTACGCCTTGTTCAGGCTCTGGGGCCGCCAGCCAGAGGCAATCCGTCGTCGGCTGATCTGAAACAGGATCTATACGAGGCAACCGACCTTGGTTAATTTGATGGGCATGGCTGACAATTTGGCTGGCGGCGGCTTGGCGAAACACCTGGCTCAACTGGACAACGGGCACTTGTTTAGAAGCAATCAAATCGCGCAGGACATTGCCAGGGCCAACGCTGGGCAGTTGGTCGCAGTCCCCGACCAGCAAAAGTTGGGCATCATTGCCGATCGCCTTCACCAACGAATGAGCCAAAAATAAATCCAGCATCGAGGCTTCATCGACAACGATCGCCTCAGCCGGAATCGGGTTATGGCGATCGCGCAAAAAGCCCATCGATTTCGGGTCAAACTCTAGCACCCGATGCAGGGTTTTAGCCGGTTGTCTGGTCACTTCACTCAAACGCTGGGCGGCTCGACCGGTGGGTGAAGCCAGTACCATCGTTTTACCCATTGCCTTCCAAAGGGCAACGATCGCCCGCGTGGTGGAAGTTTTGCCCGTGCCCGGCCCGCCGGTCAGAATCAGCACTCGCTGGCTAACCGCCATTTCAACTGCCTGCTGCTGCTGCTCCGACAAAGCCATCCCCGTTTGAGCGATAAACCGCTCAATCCAAGCCCGCACCCGTGGTCGATCAACGCTGAGCGGCTGGCTCAGCAATTCCTTTAGCCGATTCGCCACCCCCTGCTCCGTATGAAAAAACGAAGGCCGATAGCAAATAAATTCTCCCTGCAGGTCGCCGCTGCCCCCCTGCATGATGATGTCTTGGGCGATCGACATTTGGGTGGTCAGCGCCAGCAGCGTTTCAGTCGCTGGCTGATGATCGGGCAAGGTCAAAAGTTTGGCGGCACGCTCGATCAGTTCAGTTTGCGGCAAAAAGCAGTGGCCATCTTCAGCAGCGGTGCTGAGGGTATGCAACAAGCCGCTCTGATAGCGATATTCAGAGCCAGGACTAATCCCCAAATTGCGAGCGATCGCATCGGCAGTCACAAAGCCAATCCCATAGACATCAATTGCCAGTTGATAGGGATTTTCGCTGACGACGGCGATCGCCTTTTCGCCGTATTGCTTAAAAATTTTGACAGCATAGGTGGTCGACACGCCGTGCCCCTGCAAAAACAGCATCACTTCTTTGATCGTTTTTTGCTGCTCCCAAGCGGATTGAATCAGCTTGACTCGTTTTTTGGCAATTCCTGGCACTTCCACCAAGCGCTCAATTTGCTGCTCAATCACCTCTAAGGTTTCCAAACCAAAATGGGCGACAATTCGCTTGGCGGTGACTGGCCCAACCCCCTTAATTAAGCCGCTGCCTAAATATTTTTCAATTCCGGTCAGGGTAGCTGGCTTAGTCTCTTGATACTGCGTGACCTGAAACTGGGGGCCATACTTGGGATGATCTCGCCAAAACCCTTCTAGTTTGAGGGTTTGCCCGGCTTGAATCTGGGAAAAGGTGCCCGTAATTGTGATCAGCTCGCGACTGCGGGGAACCTTGAGGCGGGCGATCGCATAGCCAGATTCCTCGGCATGATAGGTCAGGCGTTCTACAACACCCTGGAGTTGATCTGACGACGAATTAGGAGCAACACCCATCTCAGTGGAGAGTCAATCAGAAACTGTAGCGATCGCTGATCTTTACAGCCATCATTCTAAGCTTTATGCTCCTAAGCTAGAACTCCCGGTAGGAGAAAATCCAAGTGGCGATCGCCAGCATCAGCACAGCATAGATCAATCCATAGGCTGTATTGGCCAATAGCTCAGAGGCTGGCGGCAAGATACCATACACTGCCTGATTTTTTAAATCTAGAGTCGACAGGTTTGGAAAAACGAGGTAGAGTCCCTTAATCGCTGTCTTTAAGGCTGGGTTTTCAATTGACTGACTTAACGTGACTAAATTCTGGCTCAAGTGACCCATCAGATAAACCCCAAACGTGAGCATGGTTGCCACCAATGGGCTAGTAAAAACGCCAAAAGCCATCGCGACTGCCGCTAGCAAAACCAATTCAAGCAGGGTGAATCCAACTGCGATCAATAGGCTACCCGCCGGGTACTGAAATTGTCGAAAGCTCATGATCGCGAAGAAAATCAGCGTCATCAGGAATACTAGTACGGCTAAAACAGCGGAGAGTCCTAAATGCTTACCGACGATGAACTCGGCCCGACTCATCGGTTTAGCCATCAGCACCAGTGCCGTCCGCTTTTCAATTTCTTTGTGAATTAGTCCTGTACCGACAAATATGGCGATGATTAAGCCAAACACCCCGATCGCCGCCATGCCCAAGTCGAGCGTGATTTTATTCTCTGTATCAGCCGAAATTTCAGTTAATAGCGTGACTGCCAGCAGCAGCAGTCCGCCAAACAGAGCCGCCAAGTAAAGTACGCGCTCTCGGAAGACTTCCCGGAACACATTGGCTGCAATGACCCCCACCCGATTCACGTTCACCCTCGTCTCCTTGAATCCCTCGCCTCAAACTCTAATCGATCCAGAATGTAAACGTCTAATCAAATCGAGCGATCAAAGCTGAATGCTAAAATCTTGCTAAGTAGACCCATTGCTGGGCTAGGCAAGTTGGTGTTTCAGCCTCTGCAAGGCTTGCTCCCCAAAGCGTTCATGATTGAGGCTGACGGCTATGACACGAGCGGGAATTGGGATTCGGACTGCTCAAGTTCGCCCAGAGCGGATGATCGGGCAGATTCATGTCTACGATGGAGCGGGCAAGGGCAAGTCGCAGGCGGCTCTGGGCGTGGTGCTGCGTTCGATTGGTTTGGGCATCAGTTTGTCCTGGCAGACGCGAGTCCTGCTGCTGCGCTTTTTAAAGGGGCCAGGCCGCACCTACGATGAAGATGCGGCGATCGAGGCTCTCCAGCGCGGGTTTCCGCACTTGATTGATCAGGTGCGAACGGGGCGAGCCGAGTTTTTTAACGCCGAGGAAATTACCCGCTTTGATCGCTTAGAGGCGCAGCGAGGCTGGGATATTGCCAAAGGGGCGATCGCCTCTGGACTCTATTCGGTCGTGGTTTTAGATGAGCTTAACCCAGTCCTGAATTTGGGGCTGCTGCCGATTGAAGAAGTGACTCATGCCCTGAAGCAAAAACCAGAGCAGTTAGAAATTATTACCACCGGGCGAGGGGCGCCGCAACCGCTGCTGGATGTAGCGGATTTGCACTCAGAGATGAAGCCCCATTTTCATCCTCACGCGATTGACCAAGGGATTGAGGGGATTGAAATTTACACCGGGGCCGGCAAAGGCAAGTCTACTAGCGCCTTGGGTAAGGCCCTGCAAGCGATTGGGCGCGGGATAGGTCAGGATAAATCCCATCGAGTCCTGATTATGCAGTGGCTGAAAGGCGGCAGTGGCTATACCGAAGATGCCGCGATCGCCGCTCTCCAGCAAAGCTATCCCAGTTTGGTCGATCACCAGCGGTGCGGGCGTGATGCAATTGTTTGGCGGGGCCAGCAGCAGGAACTAGACTATGTAGAAGCAGAACGAGGCTGGGAAATTGCCAGAACAGCGATCGCCTCTGGTTTTTACAAGACAATTATTCTAGATGAACTCAACCCGACAGTTGATCTAGAACTGCTGCCAGAAGAGCCAATTGTCCAATCATTCTTACGCAAACCGAAAGGAACGGAAATTATTATTACCGGGCGCTGTAAAACTCCGCCTGCTTACTTTGATCTAGCCAGCATTCACTCGGAGATGGTTTGCCACAAACACTACGCTGAAAAAGGGATTGACCTCAAGCGCGGCGTTGATTTTTGAGTCGTCATCTATAGTCGTGTTTCTAGGAGGATAAACCGCCCCTAGAAACGCGACCCCCAGGCATTAAAATCTAGCGCTACCAATTTTTGGATAGTCCTAAATTTTTAATGATTTAAGGGAGTGTGGGCTTCGCTCACACTCCCTTAAATCATTACTTGAATACCGCTACCAATTTTTGAAAGAGAAGCTAATTCAGTGCGTAGACAAGATTAACTAATGCTGTAGGCTTACCATTGGTGCTCATAGACAACCTCATTGCTAGAGAAATAGAGTCTTATGTCGTTTTATCGATTTTCTACCGGGCTGACCTGCCTGTGGATTCTGGGCTTACCCGCTACATCTTTTGCCCAGTCCATGACGCCAGTTCCCAACAGTCAACGGTACGAGCCAACGGAACAGACTTTGGGAGTTATTGCTCCGCAAGGCAAAGCAAGGCTGATTCAACCCGTGACCAATGGTCAGTCGGATAAGCCCCAAGGGCAAGTCACCTTGGAGACTAAAACTCCTAAACTGATCCCGCCTACTGTCAATGCTCCTCCGCTCGAAGAGATTAAAACCACCTCTGTCGCCGAGGTGGTTGCTAGGCAGATCCTCACTCTAGCTTCACTTCCCACGCAACTCACACCAGGGATTACGCCTGTACCCAATTCCTCAGTCGTCAGTAGCTCTCCTGCCGATCAGCAGCCGGCTGCCGATACTTCCCTTAGTAGCAGCACGCCTGCCCAGCAATTGCCGGGTGAAACTGGTGCAATTCAAGCTCAGACTGAAACCCCTGCGAATCAATCGCCAGAGGGTGTGCCTCCTGCCCCTGATTCACCCGTCACCCCTGACTCAACTGCGCCAGCCGCTCCTGACTCGCCGACCGACTCAAAGGTAGAAGAGTTCAAACTTACCCCCCTTCAGCAGCCACCGATTCGATTGTTTAATCTGGAGACGGCGAATCAACTGCCAGCGGGCGGACTTTATTTTTCGGGCGGCATTCGCAACTTTCCGAAAGAAAGTCAGGTCAGTCGGGGAGGCAGTGGACGAGAAGTTTTCTACTTTGGCGTGGATGGCGGCGTCACTGATAAATTGCAGTTGGGGCTGTCGTTCTCGTTTTATGACGATCCGCTCGGTCGGACAGTACAGGGCTTGACCACCCAAGAATTCAGCTTTGTCGGTATTGCTCCTAACTTTAAGTACCAATTGCTGAAGCAGAAACACTTAACCTTAGCAGTGAGTGGCTCGGTCGAGTATTTGAGTATTCGGACTGGTTCTGGTGTTTTTACAACTGACCTAGATCCCCGCAACACGACAACTAACGCCACGATCGCCGGTTCCCTCAAGTTCCCAATTACCTACAGCTTTAACTCGAAGCTCCAGCTTCACTTCACGCCGGCGATCGCCTTTTTCCCCGAAACCTTTAATGATGCTTCCTTCTACGGAACAGGATTTTATCTCGGCACGGGTTTAAGTTGGCAACCCCTACAGCGCCTAGGCTTTTTTGCAGACCTGAATCTGCCGCTTGGCCCTGGCGGTAACACCATTAGCTCTGACAGCGGCGAAATTATTAAACAGCCAGTCTGGAGCGTTGGCACCCGTTATTTAATTAACCCAGCCGTTGGCCTAAATTTATACGCGACCAACGCCTTTGGTGCGACCCCAGCCAGCCAACTGCTGGCTTATTTGCCAGATGGCGACCAAGTGGCACTGGTAGCTGGGCTGACGTTTACGCCTGATATTGGCCAAAACTACCAAGCCAGCTTTCGCAGTGGCCCAAGGGTGCCTTTGACAGAGCGCGATCGCCAGCTCCTTTTAGAAGGGCTGACGCTAACCAGTGCTAACACCTTATTGCCTGGAATGCTGCGCTTCCGAGCCGGAATTGGCTCCGGCACAGGGTTTGGCTTCGCCTACGGCATCGCCAACGATGCTCAACTTGAGGTAAGTGGCGAACAACTTGGGCCAGGTGTAGACCTGATCGAGTCAATTAACTACAGTGCAGATTTCACAATCAGCTTGGCGACGAAACTTCGCTTTTTAGATCAAACCCAGGGAGACCCATTCTCGCTGGCAATTAAGGCAGCCTACGCCCAAGGAATCGTCACCCGTGAGGGGCGGAGCAGAACCTCAGGCTTTATCGAGCTACCGTTTACCTATCAGCCGATTCCGCAGTTGGCGCTGTTCTTAAACCCCAAAGTTGGCTTAATCTCGTTTACGACGCCAGTTGGGGTTGGGTTGGGAATTAACTACCAAATTTGGGAAGGCTTGCAGTTCATTGGCGAATTTACGCCCCTGATTACTGGAGAACAGAGCGTTTGGAGCGCCGGCTTTCGGTATGTGATTCCGAAACTCAACCTTGGATTTGATCTATATGGCAGTAATGCGGCGGGGCAAAACACGCCAGTTGGCGGGCTGGTTGCCCAAGAAGATCCAACCGTCGGTTTCAATATTCACTGGCTGTTTGGAGGGTCACAAAAGCCTTAGTGAACCTGTTTCAAACTTAAAGCGATTAAGCAGTTATAAAACAGGATTTTGCAAGCATTTTGTTTGATAAAACTGCTTAATTTTGGAAATCTTATCGGCTTTAAAATTACTGTGTAGCAATCCTTACTTAGATTACGTTTCAGTTGTGTTTTGAAAACCTTGTGCTGAAAAGCTTTCAAAAAATAGCTGTAATTGCTGCCAGCGCGAAACGCTATAAAAAACTTGCTTTACTCGATAAAGTCTATGTAAGATGCCAGGACATGTTGCAGTCTTTGCTCTTAAATAGACTGTTGTGGTGTGTTGCTGTTTTCAAAAAGCCTCTAGGCAAGGCCTGATTGCGATCGGAATAAGCGGTGGTTTAAGCCGACCTAGAGCTGAAAACTTAAGATTCTGAGGAGTGTATGGTGTATGAGTTTTTATCAGCCAGAGAAGATTAAACAATTAAAGTCAACTAAGCTGTCAGAGCCGTTAAGGGCAGCCTTGGTTGCGATCGCCCTAGTTGCCAGCAGCAGTAGTTTATTGCCGGCCAAGGCAGCGATCGCTGAACGAAATGAGGCTGGATTCGTCGGGCAACAAGCCGGACAGGCACTTTTGATTGCTGCCACCAGTAGTGAGAGTCTACCTGCCCAAGCAGAGAGAACGTCTGTTGCTCAAACAGATGGTGTTACTCAAACAGATGGTGTTACTCAAACAGCCAACGTGACTCCAGCAACCAACCTGCCAGGATTGGTTGGGCAACAGGTCAGTCAAGTTGTTTTGGTTGCGAGCAGCGAGATACCGGCTCAAACGCCTACGGATGCCAAGCCCGTTGCATTGCTGGTCGCCTCAGCTTTATCAGTCTCAGATCAAGCGCCGAGCCAACGATTGGTAGCAAATCAACAAGCTGGGCAGACTGGAGAATCGAATGTCCCGATGCAGGCTCAGTCGATCGCGGACCTGGCGATCGCCAATACTCAAGCAGTCAACTTAGCCCCCCTTGACACCCCTCAATCAGAGATTAGCGCTGCCCCCACCGATGCTTTGCCTGGGGTAAAAATCGCTGAAATGGCTCAGGCAACGACCGCTGAAACGACTTCCTTGAAGGAAAAGTATTTAATTAAAATTTCACCGAGTGACCTCCAATTCGCGTCTCGTCTGGGGCTGACCCAGGTAATCACTGGCATGAGTATTACAACGCCGGTTGCCTTTGGGGCTCAATGGAGAGACTTATTCGTCGTGGCAGGCTTGCAGTCTCGCACCCGCTTTGATGACGAGATTGACGGTGGAGTTGGGTTTGGAGCCGGATTTGGCGACCCGTTTAAGTATGTTGGCTTAGAAGTTGTTGTTAACTCGTTTACGGGCATCAACAATACGCCATTTTCCAGCGGTGGATTTAGCTTTAAGGTGCACCGCCGCTTGCCCCATTTAACGGCGATCGCCGTCGGGGTGGAAAATGCGATCAAATTTGGCAATACAGATAGCCCCAGGAGCGTCTATGGGGTTGTGAGTAAGATTTTCCCGCTTAGAGAAGATCCGACCAAACCCCTCAGCTTTTTAACCTTGTCAGTTGGGGTAGGTTCCGGCCGGTTTGGCAGCATCACCAACTTGTTTACGCCGCCAACTGTCATCAAAGTGACTGACACTGACAGCATTAACGTTTTTGGCAGTGCTGCTCTGCAGGTGATTCAACAAGTCGCCTTTATTACCAACTGGAACGGTCAAGACCTGGATTTGGGGTTTGCGATCGCCCCGATCAAGAATGTTCCATTTATCGTCATTCCCGCCGTTGCAGATGTGACGGGTAATGCAGGCTCTCCTCCCCGCTTTCTACTCACGGTGGGCTATGGATTTAGTTTCTAAACCTTTAGATTCATTAGTTCCGTTGAGTTCCGTTGGTTTTTCAATCAGAAGCAATCGAGGCAGAAATTTATGAACTACCGTGCGTTATTGGGGCCAAGTCTATGCTTGGGCTTGATTGCCCTCCCCCTCCAGTTTCCTCTCTCTGCGCTGGCTCAAGAAACAATGCCGTTAGCTCCAACTCTGGAGACAGCGCCGCCAACTCCAGAGGCATCTCCACCCGCTCCAGCCGGAGAAACGGTTGACCCAGACACCGCTGCTGAGCGGATTGTCACAGCCTTGACCACCCCACCAGGTGCCCCTCCACGGGAACTAGCGCAAACATTGCTCGATAAAATGAAGGGCTTAACCCAGGATAACCGGGTCAACCGGGGGCGGCTGCTGGAAACAATCAAAGCCTATAATGCAGTTGTGGAGGCCAGCAATGATGAATACCTGGGGAACCCCCCCAAAGAGTTTTTATCAATTTTCAATTTCCTGTCCCAACTTTCCGAGGGACTGAAAGAGAACAAGTAACGCCAAACTCAATTGAGGGTTTCCAGTATTTTCTTTGAACAAAGGTCGAACTTTATGAATCATCGATTTGTCTTAGCAGCAATCTTGGCTGGCATCTCGTCAGCCGTTTGGATGCAGGCAGCCAAACCTGCGCAGGCTCAGTTTACGACTGATACAACTGGCGGTCTGATAACCAGCAGTAACCCGATTTTGGCTGCTCCGCCGCTATTTTTCCCGGCTCAACCCCCATCCGATCAGTTGTTGTCTTCGGTGGCTCAGAATCAGCCAGTCACTTTACCAGCGCCGCCAGCCCCTCCGCCGGTAGAAGTTCAGCCTGAAGTGATTCCTGAACCTGTGCCTCAGCCCAAACCAAAAGCTACACCGCCGGTTCGCCTGCTCTGGTAGTCATCCTCAGCGAGTGGAAAAATTCCAGTGTTGCTGAAAAATCCAGCCCGCTGGCAGCGCGTGATTGGCTTGACGGGTGGAATTGCCACTGGTAAGTCTACCGTTGCAGAGCATCTAGCCAGTCTAGATGTCCCGATCTTGGATGCAGATATTTACGCCAGGCAAGCCGTGCAGCCTGGCGCTTTGGCTTTCAAAAAAATTGCTCAACGCTATGGTTCATCGGTTGTCTCAGTAACTGGGCAGCTCAATCGCCAGGCCCTGGCAGAAATTATTTTTTCTGATCGCGATGAACGGCTGTGGCTAGAAGCTCAGATTCATCCCTATGTCCGCGATCGCCTGCAAGCAGAACAGCGGGCACTTGCTGATGCTCCAGTCATTGTCATGGTTGTGCCGTTGCTATTTGAAGCTCAGATGACTGATTTGGTGACGGAGATTTGGGTTGTCGCTTGCCCGACAGACCTACAGCTCCAAAGATTGGTGAGGCGAGATGCCCTCACCCTAGAGCAGGCAAAGGCTCGGATTGAGAGTCAATTCCCCTTGGCGGTTAAAACTGCTCAAGCCAATCTTGTTTTGAATAATTCATCAACTCCGGCGGCGCTTTGCCAGCAAATTGAGCAGGCATTGTCAAAGACTTGAATCAATTAAGCTGGTGTGTCGTCGCAGCGACCATTGGCTCCCCCGTCAAGCTAAAGGGGCGCACCTGAGTAATTTTAACAGTGACGAGTTTGCCCTTGAGTTGAGCCAGGTCGCCGGGAAAAAACGTCAGCCGGTTGCCGCGCGTTCTGCCCATCACCTGACTCGGATCTTTGGAATTTTGATCTTCAACCAACACTTCTTCAGTCCGGCCTAGATAGCGCTGCGATCGGGCGGCGGCTGATTGCGATACTAGATGGTTAAGGCGCTGGAGGCGATCGCTTTTCACCGCTTCACTTATTTGATTGTCCCAGCGGGCGGCGGGTGTGCCTGGGCGAGGAGAATAGGCGGCGGTGTTGAGCAAGTCAAACCCAATCTCTTCCACTAATTGCAACGTATTGGCAAACTGAGCTTCCGTCTCGCCTGGAAATCCGACGATCGCATCGGCGCTAATGGCTGCATCTGGCATATAGCTGCGAATCGTATGAATAATCCGCCGATATTTCTCCTGCGTGTAGCCGCGAGCCATGGCTTTTAGGATCTCGTTATCGCCAGACTGAAACGGAATATGAAAGTGTTCACACACCTTCGGTAATTCAGCGCAGGCTCGAATCAACCGCTCCGTAAAGTAACGTGGATGGCTGGTCGCAAACCGAATCCGCTCAATGCCTGGCACATCATGAATAAAGTAAAGTAAATCAGTCAGGGTGTGCTGGTGGCGTCCCTCTGGAGTCGCGCCCGGCAAGTCGCGCCCGTAGGCATCAATGTTTTGCCCCAAGAGGGTAATTTCCTTGAAGCCCTGCTCAGCCAAACTAACAATTTCAGCCCGAATCGCCGCTGGAGTTCTTGACTGCTCAACCCCCCGCACCCCTGGCACCACGCAATACGTACAGCGTTCGTTACAGCCATAAATCACATTCACCCAGCCGGTGACAGTGCTGCCGCGTCGCGGTTTGGTGATATCTTCCACAATCTGGATCGGCTCTGTTGCTACTACCTGGGCACCGTTAAACACCTGCTCTAGCAAATCGCCGAGGCAGTTGGCGTACTGCGAACCCATCACCAAATCTAGCTCTGGCACCCGCCGCAGTAATTGCTCTCCTTCCTGCTGAGCCACGCAGCCCGCCACAATTAAGGTGAGATTCGGCTGCTCCTGTTTACGCTTAGCCTGCCGACCTAAATACGAGTAAACCTTTTGTTCAGCATTATCTCGAATTGTGCAGGTGTTGTAGAGCACCAAGTCAGCTTCTTCCGCTGCTTCTGACCACTCAAAGCCTAAGTCTTCTAAAATTCCTGCCATTCGCTCAGAATCGGCTTTGTTCATCTGACAGCCAAAAGTGGTGATATGGTAGCGACGGGCAGAGGAGGTCATAATAAATTAAGGCAGAAGGGAAAAGGCAGACGGTAGAAGACTAGAAGGAGCAGAAGACTAAAAAGATAGTTGTTCTGCTGAGAGCTGTAGCCACTAATGCTAGAGTATCCATCTTACAGGCTCCCCTCGAATCCACTGTCATAATCCGTCCAAACCAGGGTTTGCGTTGCCCTAAAGATGTTAGGGTTATCGCTACAGATTTTGTGAACACAGCGATCGCACAACAATAAACTAATCAGGCGGCTTTTTCGCTTGGCGGGCTTTGTAAAAAGTCTTTAGGCTATCTTGATTGCCGACATACCGCCAATGCCAGGGTTCATAGCTGACCCCTTGTTGATTGTGAGCCGGGAAAGATAGCTCAAAGCTATAGTAAGCAGCATTTGCTGCCAACCAGCGAAAAGCGGCAGAAGTTTCAAAGCTTGGCTTTAAGTGAGTATCGGGTTGAGAGCCATCGCCAATGTCGATCGCATAGCCTGTATGATGCTCACTGTGACCAGGCGGGGCACTGACTTGGGCTCGCTCCGTTGTCACCTGACCTCGTTCAGCCTTGACATCAAAAAACAAATAATTTTGATCCTGGATTGAGCGATAACCCGATAAAGGCAGCAAAACCACACCCGCTGACTGAGCGCTGGCTACCATCGCCATAAACTTCTGGGCCGCCGCCGCTCTCAGCTTGACTCTACCATCTGGAGTAATTGATTTAAGGTCAGTCTGAGGCGCTTCTTTGTAGGCAAAGTGCCCCAACAAAATATCTGGACTGGGTGAAGCTGCGACCGCTGAGGGAGCAGCAGTTGGAGCCGTCGGGGCAGGGGCTTGGGCAGTTTTTGATGTCGGCCAGCGTAAGATTACCCAGGCGCTGACTGCTGCTAAAACAATCACAGCAGTACCCAGCCCCAAAAAGATACTCGATCTCGTCCCAGCCGAAGCTTTGGCAGTCAAGCTATGTTCTCGGCGAGCCTCAGGAATATCATCTTTCATCAGCGTCTAGCAATGGCAGTTTAACGTCAGGGGGTAAAATTGAAACAACTGAGCTAGTTCAGGCAAAGGTTAAACCACTCACAGTCCCTTCGGATCACTATCGCAAGCACGATCGACCAGAGATGAGCAAGTCTGCGCTCTAAGAGTCAAAGAAGATATGTGTCACCCTGCCATTTTATGCAATTGAATCCTTCCAGATGCACGGATCGCTGATTCAACTTGATCGCTCAAGTCGAGGCTTAGCGACTAGCCTAACTTTATTAATACATATCAACGCAGCCAGATCTAAATTCAGGGGTTGCGTGAAAAAGGGTTCCGATGGAACCCTTTTTGATGATCGAATTTCATGATCGAAGGCGATCGCAAAAGCCCTAACCAGGATTAGCTAATTTGTAGCTTGGGCCAGCAGCATTTCCTTCAGTTTCTCAAGTTCCTGGGCCCAACGCGGATCAGGCTGGGTTTCAGTCGAAGCGGTTCGCTCCACCGATGAGCTGTCACGGCGACCCTTAGCTTTGGCATTATTACGTTTGCCGCTAGGGGCCTCAACAGGTTTGCTTTCTTCCTTTTCTCTAGGAGTAGCAATCTCAATTTTGAGCGGGCTGTCCTTGAAGACATGTCCATTGAATTTTTCAATCACCTGATCTGCTAGCTCAGACGTTTCGACCGTGACAAAGCCAAATCCTCGGCACTTACCAGTTTTGCGATCGGTGACAACTTTGGTTGAGCCAGCTTCGCCAATATCGCTGGCAAATAGAGCCTCTAGTTCTTTACGATCTAGTTCTTTGGGCAAATTACCGACGTACAGACGAATGGACATGATTGAACAACCTCTAGAATTAGAATTTGGGTTAATGGAGCAAAAGCTGTTTAGTTGAAAAACCAGGGTCTAGTTGGATAAAACTCTGACATTTTATTGAGGGGGCAACTCTCAAAGTTTTGAACTGACTTTAGAAGCAAGGTAGCTTGTTCAGAAACGCCGTAAGCATTTTGCTAATGATAGGTTTATTTGCAGTCATTCATTAAGGTATCACGGTCTCTGTCCCCAAATCACCTAAAAACGCAGGATTAGCCGATCGCAATTTCTAAAATCATTTTCAACCACAGCCGGTATCCGTAAGTTTGCCGGATTTAAACCAATGCATCAACCATCAGAACTGCATACAATGAATCCTCAGAGCCGATTCTCAAATCGAGCTGAAGCTTACGCAAAGTATCGTCCGAGCTACCCTCCAGAAGCAATTCATTTCATCTTAAAGGGGCTAAAGTCCTCAGACATGCTTCTAATTGCAGATATTGGAGCCGGCACAGGGATTGCCGCTCGTCTTCTGGCCGCCCAGGGAGCAACGGTCATCGCGATCGAACCCAATTTAGCCATGCTGGCAGCCGCCGAACCCCATCCCCAGGTTGAGTTTCGGCAAGGCAGCGCTGAGCAAACGGGTTTAGCAGATGGCAGCGTCGATCTGGTGACGACGTTTCAGTCTTTCCACTGGTTCAACCCGTCAAAAACTCTGCCTGAATTTGCTCGCATTCTTAAGCCCAATGGTCGGCTGGCTGTGGTTTGGAATAACCGCGATCGTCAAGATGCCTTTACTGCTGCCTACAGCGAACTCTTGCGAATAGCATCAAATCAGCACCCAGCTCAAACAGTTAAACAATTAACGGCAGATATTTTTGCTCAGTCTGTGTTTAGCCTGAGCCAGTACCAATCTTTTCGGCATTCCCATTCCCTTAACCTGGCAGGCTTACTGGGGCGGACAGACAGCCTCTCTTATATTCCAGAAGCTGGACAGGTTCGCGATCGCCTCAACCAATCTCTGGACGAGCTTTATCACCAGTTTTGCGATCAGCAAGGATTGGTCTATTTAGCCCACACCACCGATGTTTACCTGACCAGTTTGACCGGGTAAGGTAAAACAGAGATTAAAGTTGGGGCTACACCAAGCTTTACAATAGAGCGAATAACCAAAAGAGCAGCTTAATTAGCAACTCGCTAAACATTCGCAATTCAAAAGAGGACCTATGGCCGATATTCAATTTGTTAGGGGTGTTAACGAAGAAGTAGTCCCAGATGTAAAAATAACCCGTGCCAAAGATGGGGGCAGCGGCAGAGCCGTGTTCTACTTTGATAACCCAATCGTCGTTCAAGAAGGCAACCTAGAACTGATGGGAATGTACATGATTGACGAAGAAGGAGAACTGATTAGTCGAGAAGTAAATGCCAAGTTTATCAATGGCAAACCCGTTGCTCTAGAGACCGTTTACAACATGCGGAGCACCGAGGAGTGGGAACGCTTTATCCGGTTTATGGATCGCTATGCCGAGACTCATGGTTTGGGCTTAAATCAACCTTGAGCGACCTGATGGCATCTCTGCCTCACCCAGATGCTGCGCTGGTGCGAGTTGGCTGTGCAGTCGTAACTGTCAGCGATACTCGCACTCCAGAGAGCGATCGCAGTGGGCAGTTATTGCAAACGCTACTAGTTAAGGCTGGGCATGATGTATGGGTATACCGCTTGCTTAAAGATGAATCGGCCCAGATTGAAGCGGAACTCCAGGCTTTGGTTAAGCAGCCGCAAGTGCAGGCGATTATTTTCAATGGCGGCACGGGAATTGCTCCGAGAGACACAACCTACGATGCGATCGCCAGTCGCCTAGAGAAAGAGCTGCCGGGGTTTGGTGAGCTGTTTCGCTGGTTGAGCTACCAGGAAATTGGCTCGCGGGCGATCGCCTCACGGGCTGTAGCGGGAGTAATTGGGCAGACGCTGGTGTTTTCGCTACCAGGTTCAACGAACGCCGTTAAGCTAGCAACAGAACGCTTAATTTTGCCTGAATTGAGACATCTCATCCAGCAACTGGCTGGATGAATTTACAGACAATGCAAATTTCCGTAGGGTTGAGGGTCAACTTTCCTACTGATTCCGTAAAGAACCATCAGGCATCTTTGTTTTCTGGAACCTAGCACCTTTCAGATTTGCTCCACTTAGATTTGCACTGCTTAAATCTGCAAATCTTAAATCTGCACCACTCAGATTTGCTCCACGTAGATCTGTAGCTCTTAAATCCGTGAAACAAAGATTGGCATCTACGAGACTCGCTTTAACTAACTTAGCGCCACTTAAAGTTGCACCGTAAGCACAAGAGAAATCACCACTGTTAGAAGCTTGAACAGTGAAGGAGTTGCGATTGCTAGAAAGATAGCAGATATGAGAAAGGTTACTACTCGCACCGTAAATTTACCTCATAACAATAATCGAACTCTAATTGAGGGCTTCGGCGCCACCGACCACTTCTAGAATTTCTTGAGTGATAGCCGCTTGGCGCGCCTTATTGTAGGTTAAGGATAGGCCTTTGATTAACTCGCTGGCGTTATCGCTGGCGTTGTTCATCGCCGTCATCCGAGCCGCTAGCTCACTGGCCGCAGACTCCTGCAACGAGCGCAGAAGCTGATTATTCAGGTACAACGGCAGCAACGCATCTAAAATTTGCACCGGATCTTGCTCAAAAATCATGTCTTGCGGCATTGCTTGGGTGGGGCTAGCCACCTTTTCCCGCTGCACCTCAAACTGCCCACCGCGCGTCGTTAGACGAAAGATTTCATCATCAGCGACTTCTAATCCCTGTGGATCAAGCGGCAGCAGAGTTTGAATCGCAGGACGAGAGCTAATCAAAGAAACAAACTTGGTGTAGATTAACTCCACCCGATCGACTGTCCCTGACAAAAATAAGGCGAGTAGCTCATCGGCAATTTTAGCTGCCTCAGCAGCCGTTGGAATTTGCTCCAGTCCGGTATAGCTGGCCTCAATTGGCTGTTCTCGGCGCTGAAAATACTGAGTAGCTTTGCGCCCGACCAGGACTAAGGTGTAATCCAGCTTTTCTGCCTTTAGCTCTTTGGTGCGTTCTTCGGCCCGACGAATTACGTTGCTGTTGTAGGCACCACACAGACCGCGATCGCCCGAAACAACCAAAAGCGCCACTTTATTAACTTCTCGCTTTTTGAGCAAGGGCAGGTCAGCCTCTTCAAATTTGAGTCGGGCTTGGAGTCCGTATAAAACCTGGGCTAAGCGATCGGCAAACGGGCGAGTGGCCGTAACTTGGTCTTGGGCCCGTCGCACTTTGGCCGCCGCCACCAGCCGCATTGCCTCTGTGATTTTCTTGGTGTTCTTAACGGTTTGGATGCGATCGCGAATTAACTTTAAGTTAGCCATGACAAGGAGTAGCGATGATGTCTAAAAAGCTCAAATTGCTAGAAGCTCAGTGGTGGAATAATGCAAAATTCATCCCACCGCTGAGCCAACGATACTTAGGCCATGGCCATAAAGGTTTTCTTGTAGTCAGCCACGGCAGCTTTCAGCAGTTTTTCGGCTTCATCACCCAGCTTCTTCTCGCTGCGGACAAGCTCACCGTACTGGGCTTGGCTGGTGCGGAGGTATTCCCGCAGACCGATCGTGAACTCAGTCACTTTTTCGGTCGGCACATCATCCAACAAGCCGTTTGTGCCGGCATAAATAATCGCAACTTGCTCTTCAACCGGAATTGGCGAGAATTGGGGCTGTTTGAGCAGTTCCCGCAGCCGCTGCCCCCGCGCCAGTTGGTTTTGGGTTGCTTTATCTAGGTCAGAGGCAAACTGAGCAAACGCTTGCAGTTCATCAAACTGAGCCAGCTCTAGCTTCAGCTTGCCAGCCACCTGCTTCATGGCTTTGATTTGAGCGGCTGAGCCAACGCGGGAGACTGAGATCCCGGCGTTGATAGCGGGACGCAAGCCAGAGTTAAACAAGTCAGAGGACAAAAAGATTTGCCCATCCGTAATCGAAATTACGTTGGTCGGGATATAGGCCGAAACGTCGCCAGCTTGAGTTTCGACAATCGGCAGAGCGGTCATGCTGCCTTCACCGAGTTCGGGGCTGAGCTTGGCGGCTCGCTCCAGCAAGCGGGAGTGGAGGTAGAACACATCGCCGGGGTAGGCTTCTCGTCCGGGCGGACGGCGCAGCAGCAGCGACATTTGGCGATAGGCTTGGGCTTGCTTCGAGAGGTCATCGTAAACAACCAAGGTGGCTTGTCCCTTGTACATAAAGTACTCAGCTAGGGTTGCACCCGTATAGGGAGCCAAGTATTGTAGGGCAGCCGGTTCGCTGGCACTGGCAGATACCACAACCGTGTACTCAAGCGCGCCTCGCTCTCTAAGGACGTTGACGATCTGGGCTACCGTGGAAGCTTTTTGCCCGATCGCCACGTAAACGCAGATCACGCCATTCCCTTTTTGATTCAGGATCGTGTCGATCGCCACCGAGGTTTTGCCGGTTTGGCGATCGCCAATGATTAACTCCCGCTGTCCCCGCCCGATCGGAATCATCGCGTCAATGGCGGTGATGCCGGTTTGCATTGGCTCATAGACCGATTTGCGCTGAATAATCCCTGGGGCCGGAGACTCTAGGAGACGATTTTCACTCGATTGAATGTCACCTTTGCCGTCAATTGGGCGGACGAGGGCATCCACCACCCGACCAATCACGGCATCCCCCACCGGCACTTGGGCCACCTTGCCCGTCGAGCGGACAGTGCTGCCTTCTTCCAACTGCCGTCCATCACCCATCAGCACAACGCCAACGTTGTCTTCTTCTAAGTTGAGGGCAATCCCGACGGTGCCGTCTTCAAACTCCAATAGCTCAGAAGCCATTGCTTTTTCCAAACCGTAGACGCGGGCAATCCCATCACCGACCTGGAGAACGGTACCCACATTGTCTACTTTGACGGCTTGGTCGTACTGCTCGATCTGCTGGCGAATAATGCTACTGATTTCGTCTGGTCTGATGCTTACCATGGGATTGCTCTCAAAAGGTTAACGAGTAGAAAAAAGGAATGAATCAGAAGGTGGGAATAACTGGGGCACTCACATACTAGGCGGCACTCAGCAAAGAATTACTAATCCGGCGGAGTTGTCCCCGAATACTGGCATCGAGCACCTGGGAGCCAACTTTGATGATCACACCGCCAATCAGATCGGGGTCAGTGCTAACCTCTAGCTCGACTTGGCTAGCGCCAGTCATTGCTTTTACCTTATCAACGATCGCTTGGCTTTGAGCCTCTGTGAGGCTAACACAGGAGGTAACTTCCGCTAAGACTGCGTTGTTCAACTTCCGCAACCGGGCCTGATACTGCTTGCAAATGCCAGCCAAAAATGAAATTCGGCGGCGGTCAACCAGCAGCAGCAAAATTTGCAGCATGTAGCTATGAATCTCTGCTCCTGCGACTTGGCGGAGGACGGCTTTCTTATCTTCTCCCTGCACAAACGGGTTGGCCAAAAACTGCTGGAGGTCTGGCGAAGACTGGAGTAGACCTAATAAAAAACCAACATCTTCCCCAAATTTCTGGGTCAGATTTTGCTCTTGCCCTAGCGACATCAGCGCCTCGGCGTAGGGTTCAGCAATGGCGGCACTAACGGTAGCTTGACTCATAATTTACCTTTCCAACAGAGCGATACTGCGGTCTACGAGTTGCTGCTGAGCGGTTTGATTGTTACCCAACTTGGTCGATAGCTCAGCTTCTACTTGCTTGATCGCCTGGGCTGCTACCTGCTGACGCAACTCCAAAATCGCCCGCTCTTGACTAGAGGTGGTGTCTTGAGACGCTGTTTCCCGCAGGCGCTGAATTTCTTGGGCAACGCGGGCTAAAATTTCTTCCTTGGCGGCTTTGGCAGAAACAGCGGCCGCATCTCGAATTCGCTGGGCTTCTTGCTGCGATTGAGCCAGCTTTTGCTGCTCAATCGCCAGTTCTTCAGCGGCTTTGCGCTTGCGCTGCTCTGCTTCTTGAATGGCAGTGGCGATCGCCGACTGTCGCTCAGACAAAATTTTGCCCAAGAATCCGCGCCCAAAGTAAACAACCAGCGCAATCACAATCGACAAATTGATCAGATTAGCTTCTAGGATGTCGAAATTGAGTCCGAACCCACCGGCCGATTCTGTCATTTCACCCATGGCGGCTTCGGTTGCCAGCCAGTAAAACGTACCCATGATGATCATCTACACCTAAATGATTTGCGATCGAAAAAATGGTTAGCTCGCCAACTCTGTGCCCAGCAGCTTGGTTAGAATTTGCCGACTCAGCGTTCCCACCTGCGACTCTAGAGCTTGCAGGGCGACCTGCTTCTGCTGGTCTAGCTCTTGCTGAACCTGCTGAAACTGAGCCTGGACTTCTCGCTGCACTTCAGCTAGCTCTTGAGCGGCCGTTTTTTGAGCTTCAGCTTGGGCAGTTGCAATCACTGATTGCGCCTGACGGCGAGTGTTGGCTAGTTCTTGCTCATACTGTTGGGCTAATCGCTGAGCTTTAGCCAAGCGCTCCTGAGCTTCTGTATTATTAGTGCGGATATAGTTGTCCCGGTCATCCAATGACTTCGTGAGCGGCTTGTAAAAAACCTGGTTCAAGATCGCCACCAGCAGTAAAAACTGGGCAGCCATCAAGGGCAAGGTTGCATCAAAATCAAACATTTGACTCTCCTAAAGACGGGTATGAACAGAGCAGTTGCTGACAAATTTCAGCAACTGCTCATCCATCTACCCTTAACCTGCAAAAGGATTGGCAAACAGCAAGACCAAGGCAATCACCAGACCGTAGATAGTCAGGGATTCCATAAATGCCAAGGTCAGCAGGAGAGTGCCCCGAATTTTACCTTCAGCTTCTGGCTGACGGGCAATTCCGGCCACGGCTTCACCAGAAGCATTCCCTTGACCAATACCAGGTCCGATCGCAGCCAATCCAATGGCGAGAGCGGCAGCAATTACAGAAGCAGAAGCAACGATGGGATTCATGATGATTTTCCTTTGGATTGGTAGATTACAGAATCAAACGAGAGGATGACTCTTCTAAAATTGACAGAGTAAGCGTTGGCTCAGTGAGCCTCATGTTCTCCGCCATGTCCCTCCATCGCCTCTCCGATGTAGGCGGCCGCTAGGGTGGCAAACACCAAGGCTTGAATTGCACTGGTAAATAGCCCCAGCATCATCACTGGCAGCGGCACAAATAGAGGAACAAGTAACACCAAAACTCCCACTACCAGTTCGTCGGCCAAGATGTTACCGAACAATCGGAAGCTGAGGGAAAGCGGTTTGGTGAAATCTTCTAAGATGGCGATCGGCAGCAGAATCGGCGTAGGTTCAATGTACTTGGCGAAGTAACCCAGCCCCCGCTTGCGAAAACCAGCGTAAAAATAAGCTAAGGAGACCAGCAGCGCTAACGCGACCGTGGTATTGATGTCGTTCGTAGGTGCAGCCAGTTCTCCCTCTGGCAAGTGAATTAACTTCCAGGGCACCAGCGCCCCTGACCAGTTAGCCACAAAGATAAACAGGAAAAGCGTGCCCACGAAAGGAACCCATGGCCGGTATTCTTTCTCACCAATCTGGTTTTTGGCCAAATCGCGGACGTACTCTAGAGCGTACTCCATCAGGTTTTGAATCCCTTTCGGAATCCGCTCGATATTACGTGTGGCGGCGATCGCTGCAATTAGCAGCAGTCCCATCACAATCCAGGTTGTAATAAACACCTGCCCGTGAATTTTGAGATTGCCAAGTTGCCAATACAGGTGATGACCAACCTCTAGCTTGGCTAAAGGGAGCAGATTTAAGCTCTGGTGCATCATTTGCCCAACCCCTTAAAATATTTAACAAACAACATTGACATGACCTTGTTGCTACCCGTGCAAAACAGCCCACCCAGAGGGGAACCAACTTCAATCAATATGGCAAATCAATCACCGAAAGCCTGACTGAGGTGACAGCACAGTTCGCAACGTATAAAACAGAATGGCGGCCTTATAGGTCAGAAAACCCAAAAAGATGGGCACGACATGAAGCTGGTTCCACTGAGTTGCAACAATCATCAACCCAATAAAAACGGCGAGCTGTGTCTTGCCGATTTTGCTTTTCTCCTTACCAAGCTGTTCAACGTTGCGAGCCAACATTCTCAAGTAAACCACACCTGTGCACGCCCCAATTAAATAATTCAGAGCAATGTTCAGGGAATAGAAATACCAGACAGGGAAAAAAATCAAACCGATCAGAACGAGCGTATAAATCAGTAACTCTCGCTTGAGTTTGTAGAACTCAGCCATGGAGTTACCGGATTCAGGAGGACTGCTAGCAGTAGCTTCAGTCTCAGGGCTGGATATTTCTGGAGGCGGCAGATTTGGCGAGTTCACGGTCTGGAAATGCTGGTTGAGAGGTCAAAAACAAGCCACTGCTAATCATATCACGGGTAAGTAACAATACTTAACGAGGATTTTAGGCAAGCCCTCAGTTTGTCTGTAGCAGCTAACTTTAGGGCTGTTCTGCCTCAATTAGCTTTAAAAGAGCAGCTTTCATTGCGATCGGTGTCGTAGTCGCTGTCCCAAACTGTTGAACAACAAGACTAGCAGCAATATTGCCTAAAACGGCGGCTTCCCAACCGGAAGCACCTAAAGTTAGAGCCACGGTCAAAGCAGCAACAATCGTATCCCCAACCCCTGTTACGTCAAAAACGTCGGTTCGGTTAAAAGCAGGAATGGGCTGGGGTTGCCCGTGGAGATCAAGACGAGGTAATGCAGTGCGTAGCTGCCGGTAAAAGTCTATGTTCACAGCCCGTACCTATCTTTTAACCTCCGAGAGCTTGGCTGCGATCGCAGGCGGCTTTGACGGCATTGATCAAAGCTGCTCGCAGGCCTGCTTGCTCTAAAGCGGCAATGCCAGCAATGGTCGTGCCACCAGGGCTAGTAACTTGATCTTTGAGTTGAGCTGGGTGAATACCTGAAGTTTGTAGAAGTTGGGCTGTCCCCAAAACCGTTTGGATCGCTAACCGAGTCGCCACCTGTCGGGAAAGCCCAACGGCCACTCCTCCATCGGTGAGCGCTTCAATGATCACTGCAATATAGCCCGGGCCAGATCCCGACAAACCCGTCACCGCATTCATCAGGGCTTCGGGAACTTCTAAGACTTCCCCCACAGCCCCAAAGATCGCCTCAGCCTGCAATTTTTGCTCAGCACTCACGTCCGCTGCATAAGCGATCGCCGTGATACCTGCTCCCACCGTGGCCGGAGTATTGGGCATTGCCCGCACCACTGGAATACCCGGCAGCAACCGCTGAAGTTTTGCCAATGGAACACCAGCCAGAATTGACAGCATTAGAGATGGGCGACCCTGATCGGGGCCTAAAACTAAATCCACCGCCACCTGATCGAGAACCTGGGGCTTTGTTGCGAGGAGTAAAAGCTGACAGGCAGCTACCACAGCAGCATTATCATGCGTGGTTTGAATCCGATACTGCTCAGCCCAAAATTGACGCCGGAGCTGGCTGGGATCGCTGATCAGCAGTTGGTCGGACGAAAAAACATTTGCGGCTAACAAGCGGGAGAGAATGGCCTCTGCCATCACACCACCGCCAATCACGCCGAGCTTTAAACTGGAAAGACCATTTGTCACGAAAACACTCTTGTTGCGATTTGCCCCTAAAACATCTTACCAGACAGACTCTAAACCGCTGGCTCAACATAACTGGCAAATACTCCTGCTAGCCTTTGCAAGCTAACTCCCAACCAAAATTACTGAGCAATCCGATCAAAAACAGGCTCTGGCGTCCAAGCCGGAATCGGAGGGCGAGAGAAAGGAATTTTAGGCTCAGGAGCTTCTCTGGTTGCTCCAGACTGGGTGCTCACCTGCACACAGCTAGGGGTAAACAAAAAGATGCTTTCACCAATCCGCTCTTGGTGGCCATCAATGGTGTAAGTTGCACCTGCTACAAAATCAACGGCCCGTTGAGCTTGGTCAGGCTCCATCATGGTCAAGTTGAGCACAACCGATTTGCGATCGCGCAACGCTTGAATCACCTGCGGCATTTCTTCAAACTCGCGGGGCTCCATCACAATCACTTCAGCAACGGCACCCCACCACTTGTTTGCGCCGGGCATCCCAACAACATTATTCATTGCAGTGTTCATTGCGGGTCTAGATTCTATTTCTGGTTGACGTGATAGCAGCTCCTCATCTCTGGGGATCAGAGGCTGAGCGGATGTGGTTGGGAAAGAGGATGAATAATTCCCTCCGTCCATTTCGTCATAGTCATCGTCGTAGTAGCCCTGCTGACTGAACCCCATGAACTCCCTGAATTTGCCAATAAAATTACTCACCGCTGCTGCTCCATAACAATCGAACTTGGAAAAACTCCGTAACTCAGAAATTGCCAATTTTAAGGCTCTGCTGTTAAAGAGTGTGATCTTAAGCAAAGTATCCGCATAGGGCAAAAAAGACAGTTTTGCCGATGGGACTTAATCTGACTCAGGCTAAATCTAAAACAACAGAAAACAGACGCTAACTGAAATAAATTTTGAGCCTTCAACTTGACTCTTTTCTAAAACTTGGTGGGCACCAAATTTCATGAATGCCTACTCAGATTCAAAAGGAAATTATACATGAACTTCCTAGAAAAGTCAGTTCCGCGACAATTACACTCAATTTTGCATGGTCAGGTGCAGTATTCATTATTTCAATCCTAATTTTGTCAGTCGACGGCATAAACTCAGCCGCAAGCGGAAAATTAAAGGGTCTAATGGCGCAAAAGCTCGCTTTTAAGAAGCTTTTCAGAGAATGTGACTTACAGTAATCTACAAATTAAAGCTGAATCAGAGAGGGTTCATTAAGAAAAGATTAAAAGAAGCTGGGCGTTACAGCCAGTCTGCTCGCTCAGAAAATCAGGATCGAAACGCTGTATTTTTTGAAATTTTGGGTTCAAATGACTTCTACTAATTCTTAGATTTTCTTTATATCCCCATCAATTAATGGTTATAAAGCCTATTCGCTAAACAAAATTCTGCCCAGCCTGACCATTGTGGCTCCGGCTTGGACTGCCAGCAAGTAATCATCAGACATGCCCATTGAAAGTTGAGTCATCGGTATAGCTGTTTGCTGATGAATCGCTTGGGCCAGTTGAGTCATCTGGTTAAACGCAGCCAGTTGTTCAACATCAGTTAATCCTAGGGGCAAAATTGTCATTAACCCTTGAATTGCCAGCCGATCGCACTGCAACAGCTGCGCTAGATCATTGAACAATTCTGAACTTGACCAGCCATACTTGTTGGGGTCGGGCAGCATCTTCACTTGCAGCAGCAATCTGGGCGGCTGGGGCAGATCTACCGTCAGAGACTGCAAGCGCTGAGCCAGCTTTAAGTTGTCTACAGAATGAATCCAATCAAAGGTTTCTAAGGCTAGCCGAGCTTTATTGGTTTGGAGATGACCAATGAAATGCCACGTCAAGTTGGGTAAGTCTGCCAACTGCTGTTTTTTTTCGACTGCCGATTGGACTCGATTTTCGCCAAAATCACGGATTCCAGCCGCATAAGCCCGCCGCATTTGATCAACGCCAACGGATTTGCTGACCGCCACCAGCTTGACAGCAGCAGGCAGAGTTTGTTGGAGCTGAGCAATCCGATCGCTTAAATCAGCCCGCAAAGGCTGCTTGTCGTTATGCAAGCTGGACTCAGAGCCAAACATGGCAGCTTTGATCTCTATGTCTAAATACCATGTCTACATAAATGTGCGTTTATGAATCGCTTGCAGGTGACTGAATTCTGGCAATCGTCCAGCTCGGCGCAGCGCCCGCAGCCGATTTTCAACTAATATCCGAGACTCACTGCGGCTGATCGGTTCAAATTCAATCCCTTGAGCACCGGTACTGACTAAAAAAAATAGCCGCTGAGCATAAAGAGTCGTGTAGAGTTCGCAGTTCTCTTCAACTTGGCAAACGCTGAACAGAAGACCAAAAGTCGGATGATTTAGATAGGTTTCATTCGTCATTTATCAAAGACTGGGGTTGATCACCGATAGCGCGGTCTGACAGCTAGCCTCTGACAGGATTTGATAGCATCACAGCTTAGCAGATTATCTGCTGCAGGGCATCTATCTGGGCTTGGGCCTTCTGTAGTGATTCATGCCACTCTTGCTCTGGTTGACTGTCGGCAACAATTCCAGCCCCAACTTGCCCCCAAATCGTCGCCGCCGCAAGCTGTTTTGCTGGCTTAAAGTCCGTTGGTACGACTAGCTCTGGTACGACCAGCAATGTCCGAATCAAAATATTCAGATCCAGATCGCCCCGCTGGTCTAGATAGCCACAGGAACCGTAGAACAAACTGCGACGGACTGGCTCTAGTTCTTCAATAATTTCCATACAGCGAACCTTGGGGCAGCCTGTAATCGTCCCCCCTGGAAATAGGGACTGGATGACATCGATCGCATCTTGCTTGTCCTGTAAAGTGCCAACTACATTGCTGACTAAGTGCATGACGTGACTGTAATACTCAATTGTTAGCAGCTCATCTACCTGGACGCTACCCCAAGCGCAGACCCGCCCTAAATCATTCCGTTCTAGATCAACCAGCATCGTGTGCTCAGCCTGCTCTTTGGCGTTGGCCAGCAAATCTTGAGCAAGACGCTGATCTTGCTCTGGACTTGATCCCCGCCCTCGCGTACCGGCGATCGGGCGAGTTTGCACCTGTTTGCCCTGGACGCTGACTAGGCGTTCAGGTGAGCAGCTCACCACTGATCCCCAAGCAGTCTGCCAGTAGCTGGCAAACGGAGAAGGATTAATTTTTTGCAGGGCTTGGTAGAGCTGCCAACTGTTGACCCGGCCGGCTGCCTGAAACCGCAGCGACAGGTTTGCTTGAAAAATATCCCCAGCTTGAATGTGGGCTTTGGCCTTCAGCACTGCTGCTTCGTAGTCAATCTGGTCAGTACAAAAGCGGGGCTGAAAAATTTTTCGCTCATGGTTGGCAATTGAGATGATGGCTTGGGGATTTGCCTCCAGAGCATCTTGGAGCTGATCAAGCTGATCAGGCTGGCTGGCTGCTAGCCAGAGGCATTGCTCTTGATGATCTAAAACGGCAAACGAGGCTGGCTCGTACCAATAGCTGACCGGAAACGGGAGGGGATCGGGACTGAGCCAAGGCAAACGCTCAATTTCCCAGGCCAGGTCGTAGCCCAGCCAACCCAACCAGCCACCAGTGAACGGCAGATCAGCCGGCAGGCAAGATTGATCAGCCTGACCGGGGCTAGCTGTTTTGAGTAACTGCTTTAAGCAGGGCAAAATCGACCCGATCGCGGGCGTCCAAACTTGCCAAACCCCCTTGACTTGGCGGGGCGGGCCAGCACAGATGGAGTAGCGAGCTAGGGGACTGGCGGATGGGCTTTCGAGTAAGGTGGCAATGTTAGAGGTCAAAAACAGTTGCGCAAAAACCTCCGCCCCGCTGCGCCCAGCCAAAGGCAGCGATCGCCAATACCAGGGTTGCAGTCTCGTCATTAGATTTCCGAATCCTAAGCTTGTCCAATCAGTGACAGCCGAATCACCCACAAACTCAAGACCAGCCCCAGCGCTAACCAGTCCAGCCGCCCCAAGCGCAGTTGGCTCCACTGACTCCGATGACGATTGGGGTTGGTAAACCCTCGCACCTGCATCGCCCCGGCCACTTGCTCAGCCCGCAGAAACAGATTTTCGAGCAGGCGATCTGCCAGCATTAACCAAATGGCGATCGCCCCTTTAATGCCAATTTTTTGCCAGTTAATTGCCCTGGTTTGGACTGAGCGAGCCAAATTTTGAACTTCCTCTAACACCAACGGAATAAACCGCAAAGCCAAGGTCAGCGTTAGGACAATTTCAGCCACCGGCACTCGTAAGCGTTTGAGGGGCTGCATCAGGTTTTCTAGACCCGCGGTAATTTCTTCTGGGGGCGTGGTCAGCAGGTAAAGATTGGTGCTAAACACCAGCGTGAACAGCAACGTACTCAGTCGCAGCCCCAACTCCAAAGAACGCTGGGTAATTTTGACCCAACCCTGCTGAAACAGAATGTAGCGATAGGGGGTGGGCTGCGGTAAATTCGTCAACGTTGGAGTTGAGGCGGAAGGCAGACGGGGCCGCTGCCAAAAAAAGAAGGACTGCTGGGGCGGAGTCGCTGACAGGCCTGTTTCTGCAAAGGCTAGCTCATCCGCTGGCAGACGAGATTGATAGGCGATCGCCAACCCGTCCGCCGTCAAGGCAGTAATCCCCAAAATCAAGATGCAAAAGTACAATAACCAACCCAGTTGGCGCTTAAACGCGCGCCAAGGAATCCCCGCTAGCACCGTCAGCAGCACCAGCAGACCGACTAAAGCAACTCGCCACTTTGCATCTGCCAGCAGCGGCGAAAGCAAAAAAGTCATCAGCCAAACCAGCTTGACCCGTGGATCTAACCGATGGAGCCAGGTTACAGGCTGCTCCAGGTATAGACCCAGCGGAAGAGAACGGAGTAAATCCATGCTTAATTTCGGTTAGTCAATCCTGCTAAACTCAACTTACAAATCAAGCGCCTGAGGGCTAATTTCATCATCTCAGCCTCGACGCTTCAACCACTTACCTTTACCTCATCCTGACCGCATGAATCTGCTAACTTTTTGCCTGCGCTCTGTGCTCGGACTGGCCACTGTGGCATTGCCGGTGCCGATTGTTGCTCAACCTGCTCCATTCTCTAGCCTAACTTACGTGACTTGGGATCAACCTGGCACTGACGTTGATGATTGTAAGTCACAGGGGACATCGGCCTTGGCCAAAGCGGGCATGTCCGATTTCAGCATCACCGAAAGCGCTGTTTTTGCAACTAAAGCTCCCTACGAAGGCTATGTCTACTGCATTTTTAGCGAAAAGAACGCCAAGATTGGTGTGGTGGGGGTGTCTGGCCCAGACACCAAAGAGTCTGGGCGGCTCAGAAAAATAATTGAAGATGAAATGACGAAGTAAGCCGTCGTGAAAGTCGATTTGACTCAAGTGATGTGACTGGAGTGATTTGACGGCTCAGGTTCATGACTTGACCGACTCCTTTGTTAGCTGTGTTGGCTGGCTGTGAGCATTGTCTTATCAATACCTGATTTTTTATAAGCCCTATGGGGTGCTGAGTCAGTTTAGCGATTCCCGGCCGGACGGTAAAGCCGATCGTGCAACCTCCCGACTGGGCCAGCAGACTCTCAGGGAGTATGTTTCGATTCCAGAGGTTTACCCAGTCGGACGACTAGACCGCGATAGCGAAGGGCTGCTCTTGCTGACGGATCATGGGCAACTGCAACACCGGCTCAGCGATCCCAAGTTTGGTCATACCCGCACCTATTGGGTACAGGTGGAAGGATTGCCGACCGCCTCGGCCCTAACTGCTTTGCAGCAAGGCGTTGAGATTCAGGACTACCAGACTCGCCCGGCCCAGGTTCAGCCTCTACTGACTGCGCCAAATATTCCCGATCGCCAGCCCCCGATTCGCTTTCGGAAAAGCATTCCGACCAGTTGGCTAGAAATGACCTTAACCGAAGGCCGCAATCGACAGGTGCGGCGGATGACGGCAGCCGTCGGATTTCCGACATTGCGGCTAATCCGGGTGGCGATCGCCAATCTGGCTCTGACCGGACTCGCGGTTGGTGAATGGCGTTTTCTAACGGATCAAGAGCGACAACACCTCTTAAAATTGACTAAATTGGATAGACCTTGGATTAATTAACATTTAAAAAAAATTAGGTGGGGGACAGGTCATGAATTTATGACGACAGATCAGATATCTGTGATTAGCAGTTATCAAGAGAGCTGTGGTTTTGACTATAGATAGATCAGTAGATCATTGGCGCATTAATGTTTAAACCCTGTAGAATCGATACTTCTGGACTTGTAAATCACCATGATTGTCTGTCCTCAATGTCAGTTTCAAAACCCTGACCCTAATAATTTTTGCCAGCAATGTGGCACATCATTGGTGCAAGCTTCCAGTTCCTCTCGCCCGGTTGGTTCTGCTGACACGATCGACCAAGCTGACTATCCCGTGGAAGTCTACTGGTGGGGCATTGTCACTCAGACGATCGCAGATGCTGGGCAGCAAAACGCCTTTGGCTCTACTGGTTCTGCTTTTGGGGCAGATCCTGCTTCTACTCCAGAGCAATTGGCTGAAGAGCAATCTGCTAAAGATCAAGTTGAATCTACCGTAAACCCAGAGGCCAGCCGCAAGAGCAACCCTGAGGCTGGAGATTATTTGGATGCTGAGCAGCGCTATCAGTGGGTTGAGCCGCCGCTGGCTGAGAAACACGAACTCCAAGGTCGAGTTCAAGATCATTGTCCGCTTCAACTCTCGCCTTTGGTGGCTTTGACGGCCGAGTTGCCGGAATACGCTCAATCAATTGATGTCACTAATCCGAATGCGATTACGGCTCATCTGCAAAAAATAGCTAACGAACTCGCCGCTGGATCAAAACTTTCACTCCCGCATCTGCCAGAGACGGTCTACATTTATCTGGGTTTGAACCTGCAATTTCCCTACGTGGTTCCCCAACTGCACGATGCTTGGCAAGATCTAGATCGATCAAACCAGGTGCTTTTAGTCAGCGATCGCTCCCAGCTCAAACCCCTAGCCCAGTCTTGGCAAGATCGCTCCCTGCCTCCGGCTCAGCTTCTGCGCTGGCTGGATGAAATGACTGACCTCTGGGGCGCTTTAGAACCCTGGGGCTGCTGCGCTAGTTTGCTAGAAGAGCGCAATCTCTGGGTTGATCAGGGACAATTTCTCTGCTTGCAGTATTTGCATCAATCCCCGATCGCCGCCCAACCAAAAGACCTAGGCGCGCTTTGGCAAAGCCTATTTGCCACCTCTGATCCCACCCATCAACAGGCCTTTGCCATTTTACTGGCCGGATTAGAGACTGAGCAGATTGAAGGGATTGATCGGCTGCAAGCCTTACTGTCAGAAGTTGCAATTCAGCTTTCTGGAGTTGAGCCAGGGATTGATCAACTCCAGAATTTAAGCTTGGAAGATGAACTAGATATCTCACTCATGTCATCGCCTGAGTTGGCAAGCAGTATTAGCACAGACGTGCCAACCGTAATTTTGCCAAATCAACTGGTTGGGCTGGAAGCGTTTGGTTACACCGATAAAGGTCAAGACCGCGACCACAATGAAGACTACTTTTTGATTCATCACCGCTTGGAGCAGCAGGTGACGCCTCTGGGCAAGCAGGTGCAGGCTGAAGGCATTTATATTTTGTGCGATGGCATGGGCGGGCACGCTCAGGGAGAAGTCGCAAGTTCGTTAGCTGCCCATACGCTCTATGAATACTTTAAAACCCATTGGCTAGGGCAGGGGAGTGACCCAGAACCGCTGATGGCTGAGGCAATTTTTGCCGCCAACAAGACCCTATTTACCAGTAATGAAGGAAATGCTCGCTCAGGCAGTGGGCGAATGGGGACAACCTTAGTGCTGGTGCTGGTCCAAAATACCCAAGTTTGGATTGCCCACGTCGGTGACAGCCGTTTGTATCGGATCACTCACCATCGAGAGCTGGAGCAAATTACGGTTGACCACGAGGTCGGACAGCGCGACATTTCGAGAGGAGTTGAACCAGAGGTAGCCTATGCCCGCCCTGATGCCTACCAACTCACCCAGGCGCTGGGGCCACGGGATCAGCAGTTTATTCGGCCCGAAATTCAATCCTTTGAGGTGGATGAAGATTCGATTCTGCTGCTGTGCTCAGACGGTTTGACAGACAATGACTTGTTAGAAAAACACTCTACCAGTCACCTACAACCCCTCTTAAACCCAGCCACAAACCTTGAACAGGGCGGCAAACAACTGATTGATTTGGCAAATCAGCACAATGGGCATGACAACATTACAATTGTGGCAATTCGATTGGGCGTACGATCGCAGCTCTCTTTGTTTGCCTAAGAGTATGTTTGTAAACAAAGATTACGAGAGGAGTGACTGAATTCTACTAACAGAGAGGATTAGGAAATCAGAGTTGCATGAGGCTAAGAGAATGGGACAACTCAAAACTTACGGCAGTGATTT
>JAESGG010000048.1_pt1 | contig 47729 bp, 57 predicted proteins | sample 9266231 | NCBI WGS metagenome assembly JAESGG01 (sample SAMN14515337, study PRJNA621664) | algae metagenome | isolation source: Aphanocapsa sp. GSE-SYN-MK-11-07L and co-occurring heterotrophs from wet... | place: USA: Grand Staircase Escalante National Monument, Utah | collected 2006-04-16 | reverse complement strand
GTCACTTCTATCTTGACTTGACCTCCCTCAACACTGATTAATCGTGCTGCCATAGTTTTCCCGCCTAAATTGTTTCCCTAGGATTAGCACCTTTTACTTCCTAAATCAAGTTGAGGTCGCACCCCTTAGAAGAAGCCTTTGCGGCTGAAGGAGAGTCGCTGTAGAAGCAATACGGTTCGATCCTGCAAAGCCATTAGAGGCGGGGTATCTTGCTGAGTCAGCGCTTTTTAAGACTGCAAGAGTGCTAAATCTGCTCAAAAAGATCTAAACGATAGTTTGTGTTGCGTTGACTGTGGAGGTGCCGCAGGCTGACTGGAACACGCTCTAAAAATGAGTCATGAACCTGATCCCCTGTGAGCGGATAGTCGGGAGAAACGGGCAACCAATGCACTAAGAGTAGGTGTCCACCGGGCTGGAGAAGTTCAAAAATTCGCTGTTGGGCAGTCAGCAAATCTTGGCGACACCAGTAGTACCCAATCTCAGAAACCAAAATAAGATCAAACTTTTGATCTGGATATTGATCTGGGAAGTTCATCAATTCAAAGTGAACCTGCGGCAGGTGCTGACAGCGCTGAATCGCTTGGTCTTGAGCTAGCTTAGAAACATCAATCGACAACAGTGCAGCGCAACGCTGAGCAAGTTGCTGGGTTAAAACACCAATCGATCCGCCAATTTCCAGGGCAGCAGCGTATTGAGATTGAGGCAGGGCTGCTATCGTGGCAGCATATTTCTGAGCTTCGTATTCACTCGTTTCAAACTTCCACGGATCAGGATCAGTTTGGTAGAGAGCCTCAAAGTAACTTGCTGGTAATGATTGAGCGGAAGTCATTGGTTTAGGGGTTCCTTTCTAAGTAAATTTCCCAAGACTGGGCAAAGTTTTCCAGCATTTGAGCGCTGAGACGAAAACCCGTTGGGTCGTCATCAATCAGATCCGTTGTCTGAGAGCAGTAGGCTGAGATTGCCTGCTGCTTGAGCGTTACTACTTCAGCAATATCCAAGCGCCAAGCAGCCTGAAAGTCTGGGCTTGAAAGCTGCCGCTGCTGAGGGTCCCAGTCCCAGATCGGGTACTCAAGCACTCGCGGAGAAAGCACCGCTTGCGCCAGGGCAGCAGTCAGGATTTGCCAAGTTGCCTGGTGGTCTGGATGTGGATCAGATCGCCACGGCGCAAACACCAGTTTAGGAGTTACCGTCTTCAGGTAGGTATAACATGCACTAACAGCAGCTTCAAAGCCCGGTGCCTCAGCATGCGGGACAGCCCCATCCGGTAACTCTAAAAAAGTAATCTGATCAGATTCAACTCCCAGGATGGCCATTGCCCGATCGGTTTCTGCGGCTCGGAGTGCGGTTAAAACAGGGGCAGGAAATTTCTGAGAGTTAGGATGAGACTGCGCCCCATCGCTGACAACCAGGATCTGGACAGTGTAGCCCCGCGCCCTCAGCAGGGCGATCGCCCCCGCGCAGCCTAGCGTTTCATCGTCTGGATGAGGCGCAACGACCAAAACTGGCTCAGCCGCAATCTCTGCGATCGAGGACAGGGGTAACTTTAGCGGTTTGGCTAACGGTGAGGAGTCATGAATCGTAGAAGTCATACCAGCGATCGGAAATAGGACTGAGAATCAGATAAGGCAAACTTTCCAACTGACTGAAGCGTGAGATCAAAGTTGGGTTGTCGTAAATAAAGGCTTAAGTCTCGAATGATCCGCTCCATTGGATAGGGCGGCAGCAACCCACGGGTGCCAACCGAACGCTCACAGAGCTGAATCGTCTCCATACAAATTTGTTCAATCGCAGATCTGGCCATATTGACGTAGACCACGAGCCGATCGCTGTCTGGGTTGAGCTGATCGCAATCTCCGCCAAAGCTGGGCGCGTAGTTTGCAATTAAATCAGCCGCTCCTTTTAGCCAAAGGTTGCCAGTTTCAATGGCGATCGCCATTTGGCCAATCCGGGCTTCCTGGTAGGGGTCATTGGTGCGGTTTAAGCTTTGGAGGTACTGACGAGTCGCATCAAAGAGGGCTTCTGCCCCGCCAAGCTGAACGGCAACAAAGCGGATGGCCCCAGCAGATAGCCACGGCTGTCGATTGTAGTCTCCTGGCTGGGCAATCATGGCTTCAGGTTCTAACTCAACATTGGTGAAGTCAACTTTATAGCTAGCGGTGGCCCGCATTCCAGAAGGCTGCCACCAATTGGGATCGTGTTGGGTTTCAACTTGCTCCATTGGCACAACACACATCTGCCAACCGCCGTCGGGTAAGGCCCCATTCACAAACGGGCGTTCGACATAGCCCGCCCCAGAACAAAAGGTCTTACTGCCCTCAAGTCGGTATCGTCCGGTTGGGAGGGGAATCACTTTCACGCCGTCATTGGCTTCTGCATTCCAAACCCCAAAGATTTTGTGCAAATCGCGGGCTGCATGGGCATAGTGTTCAATCTGCGATCGCGTCCCAAAGGTTTGAATCAGTTGCAGAGCGTTAATATGACCTTCAAACACTCGTCCGACCGCTAAATTGCCCCAGCCCACCTGTTTGAGCAACAGCAGTAGCTCGTGGGTCAGACTTGCATCAATGCCGAGACCTAGCCCCCCACACTCAGGCAGCAAAGCAATTGCCAGCAGTCCCGCTTGAGCAATTTGCTCAAACTCCTGAATTGGAAAAGCGCCGTTGTGGTCAATTGCCGCCGCATTCTGTTGACAGTAAGCGGCAATTTTGGCACCGTAATCTAAACATTCAACTAACTGCTTTGAAATCGTTCTGGAGGCCTGCTGCTGATAGCGCAGTGAACCGACGCGGTAGTTCTGAGGATTTTCAGCGACAGGGGTCATAAACTAACCTCTCCCGGCTCGACAGATGCCAATGAGGGGTGGCAAAAGCGTTCAGCTTCACCGATCGACTGCTGGAGGCGAAGCTTTTGCAAACGAGTATTCAAATCTGCGATCGCCTGTTCAAGGCTGACTAAGGGCCACTGCTGTTGCCACAGTTCGTTTTGTTGTTGATGGGCTTCAATCCGCTCAAATAGCAGTTCAAAAGTTTGAGGCTGAGTCAGTTCTCCCCATAGCCATTGGGCATTAATTCCTAGAGTGTTGGCATAGGAGGCGATATCTTTGGCAGTATGTTGATAGCCATCTAAGATCCGATGCCACAGGTTGCGAAGCTGTCGTCGCACCTTGAGTTGAGTTTCGATCGCAGGGGCAGACTCGACTAAAAAGGGCTGATTTTGCTGCCCCATTGCAGCCCATTCGTTAAGCTGGGCGGCAAACCCGTTTTCCGTTCGGACAGTTTGCCGCGCAGAGGTGGTGACTTGCACTAATGGACTATGGCGGAACCGCGCACCAACCCCTAACAAAGCTCGATAAAAAGCGACATCCTCTGGAGTCCGAACGGCTGGCATCCCCCCGGCTTGGCGGTACATTTGGGCTGTTACCGCTAGACTTGCGCCGTAGTGTTGAGCATGACGCGGCCAGTGATCGTGAGGGATTGCGTCTAGATAGGTTTCAAGCTCAACCCTGAGCTGGTAATAAAGGTCTCCCTGGAGGTAGCGCTTTTTCACGCAGGCATCTAAGGCTGCACAGCTAACGAGATCAGCCACAATCCTGCCGCCGACGGCATCTACACCGCGCGATATTTCCAGCAGCGTTGCCGCAATCCAGGTCGATGAAACTTGAGTATCGCCATCCGTGGAGGCAATGATCCTTTTCTGAGCGCCTGCCAAGCCTAAACCCGCCAGACGGTAATAGGCTTCGTCCATTAGCAGTTGTCGGACTCGACCAATGTAGGCTTCTGCCGCAGGCAGAGTTCGTTCGACAACGTGTAGCCTGAAAGCGGGATAATTCAATGAAAATTGCCGAGCGATCGCCGCAGAGTCATCGCGACAGTTGTTGACGAGTAACACAACCTCATAGCGATCGAAACTGAAAGGTCTTCCGTTAAAATCGACTTGACAGGCTAAAGCCTTCAAACATACTTCTAATAGTTCCGCCTCGTCGCGAACAGGCACAATCACACAGACTTCGCACTCAGGTAAGGCAGGAGTTTTAACTAGAGGATAATACGATTTCTTGAGGGTTAAGACAGAATTAGTCGAAGTGTTGTCCAGACAGCTATTTTTCACAGCAATTTTTCTTGACCCTTAGAAATCTTGAATGGCATATTCAAGCGCAATAAAACTGAGAGTATCAATATTTCCATCATGAATAAATCTATCCTTTGGATTATTTGGCAGAGATCAAATAATCAACAAATGATTAGTGCAAGCGGCCTATCTAGGATGTTCAACCCCTTTGCACTAACCTAGAGACTAGGATTGGCTCTGGGTTTTAAGATTTGCTGAACGAGAATCCTTTAAATGGAGAGAATTTATAACAATGAAAAATAAGGTAGTTGTGCTTTCCCATGGCTTTGTCTCGGTTCATCCTAATCCAGCCGGGATTGTTCACTTTATCGGAGGATACTTTTTCGGTACGGGCGTTCAGTGTTGGTATAGAAGCCTATTAGAGCAGTTGCAGCAGCGATTCACGGTTCATTCCTATTCCTACTCGTTTGCTGAACTCAGCCATTGGAAGATTGCCAGTGACCTTTTGGCGCAAATTGAGCAAGTCAAGCAGGAGGCAATTCGTACAGGTCAGCAAATGGGCTTTCAAACCGAGGTCTATTCCGATCCCAGTCAGCATTGCCTGGTAGGACATAGTTTAGGTTGTGAGTGTATCGCCTTGATTCGATTTTTAGGGTTTGAGAAGCAAGTCCAGCTAGAACTCTTAAAAGATGCCCAGCGTGAGTTGGGAACAAGGGAAGTAACATCGGCTGATTTCACAGATGTTCAGAGCCTACCTCAGTCGCAGCATATTCCCTATCGAACCAGTCTGTGCATGGCTCCCTGTTTCAAAACACCAACGGCGATCAGCGGGTTGCTGAAAGTCCGACCTCAAGATCAGTTGGTTCAATATTTGATTCAACACAAAGGCGCTGATCTTCTGCCCTTAACATCACTGATCTTCTTTTCAGGCGATACGATCGCCAGCCCAGATGTCAGTTGGCTCCAGGCTGAGCTACAGCAGCAAGAGCGGTTGCTCAACTTTGATCAGATCGATGTTCAACGAAAGTATCTAACGGCATTGCAGTATCACATGATTCCAGCGTTTGATCCAATTGATTCTGGTCTTGCAGCGATTGGCTCTCAATTTGTTAGCCAACTGATTGGAGCAAGCGCCATCGATCACAGGACTGCATTAATATTAGATCGGTAGCACAACAATCTGAGCGATCGCCGGCCCCGATCGAAAAAGCTACAGCATCTCTTCGTGATGCCCGTCTGGTTGGGTGGTTGTGTAGTCAAAAATGGCTGACTCTAAGTTAACTTTCAGGGCTTTAAATAAGTTGGCACCATTCAATTGGGCCTGGTCTAAAATCGCCTGCTCTAAATTGGCTCGACTTAAATTAGCCGCTCGTAAATCTGCACCAGTCAGGTTGGCGTAGCGGAGGTCTGCCCCGTTCAGGTTAGCGCCCCGCAGGTTAGCGCCCACCAAATTCGCGGAGCACAAATTAGCTCGGCTGAGGTCAGCGCCTTGCAGATTTGCCTGATAAAGTTCAGCATTGGCTAACTGGGCCGCTTGGAGGTCTGCCTGTTTGAGCACTGCCCGGTTCATTTTGACGTAGGGCAGATAAGCGGCGGACAATTGACTGCCAGACAGATCAATTTCAGACAGATCCGATTCAAACAAGCTGAGTTTGCATAGATCCATCTGGCTGAAATTGCGTTCACCTTGGGCATAGGCAAGGAGTAACCTAGCTGCTACTTGCTGTTGGATAGACATATCGACGGAATTTAATTGGCTGAAATTAAATGTGTATTTATACTCAGTGACATTTTTGAATGTAAAATTTCAGGGGCAAATGTTAATCTTACTTAACACTTTCTTAGGATTCCTCACCCCTAAAACAGCCCAGGAGAGTTGATGCTAGAGTCAGGATTTGTCCCAGACATGTTGTGCAGCTATGGCAGAGCCGTCAATCTCGATCGCCCAGCACTATCACCAGCGCACCAAGTATGACCCGCAAACCCTGACGGGGCGGGGCTTGGATTTTGATCGCCAGCCGTCTCCCTACAAGGACTACAAGCTGGGGGGTCAGATTGACCTGAAAGCTCACTTGAAAGAGCATTCCCCCCTCGACGAATCGAATCAGTGGAGCCGTCTGTCTCGGCTGCTGTACTGTAGCTATGGGCTGACCGGCATGATTCCCTATCCGGGCAATCCAATTTATTTAAGGGCAGCTCCTTCGGCAGGCGGACTCTATCCGGCTGAAGTGTATCTGGTCTGCCGGGAAGATGCGTTTTTGCCAGCGGGACTGTACAACTATCAGGCTTCTACGCACTCGCTGCTGCAATTTTGGGAAAGCAACGTCTGGTCTGCCCTCCAAGAGGCTTGTCTGTGGCATCCGGCCCTAGAGCATACGCCGATCGCCCTGGTGATGACAGCCGTGTTTTTTCGCTCCGCTTGGCGCTACGAAGACCGAGCCTATCGGCGGATTTTTCTGGATAGCGGACATTTGCTGGGAAACATTGAACTGGCCGCCAGCCTAAATGACTATCGCTCCCACCTGATTGGCGGCTTTGTCGATCGCCAGGTGAATCAGCTCCTGTACTTAGACGAGCAGCAGGAAGGGGCGATCGCGGTTGTTGGTTTGGCGGACTTGCTAGAAGTTGAGCAAAACTTGCCCCAGTTGCCGACGGCTTTAGCCTCGCCAGTCCAGGCTGACTATCCAGATTTGGTCGATGGTGAACTCCTGGGCTACTGCCATCAGGCAACTCAAATCGAGGCTAGCGAGGCAGCCTACACGACCGTCACGCCCCCGCCCGCCGTTGCTGACAAGTACAACTTTCCGTTTTGTTTGAAAGTTCCGGTTCAGACATTGCCGATCGACTGGCAACCCAACCTGGAAGGCTTAGAAGCAACCCTGCTCCGCCGCCGCTCCACCCGTCGCTATACCGGAGCCGAGATTAGCCTCGATCAACTGTTTGCCCTGCTGGACTTTACCTATCACCCTGAGCATTACGTTGATCAGGGGTTAGAGGGCAATCCTGACTATTTTGACCTCAGCTTGATTGAAACCTTTGTTGCCGTCTCCGGTGTGACCGGGTTAGAAGAAGGCTGCTATTACTACGCTCCCCAAGCGAATGAACTGCGGCAAATTCGATTCAAGAACTTTCGCCAGGAATTACACTACCTCTGCTTGCAGCAGGACTTAGGCCGGGATGCGGCAGCGGTTGTTTTTCATACGGCAGACTTGACCCCGGCGATCGCTCGCTATGGCGATCGGGCCTATCGCTATCTGCACATGGATGCCGGACATCTAGGGCAGCGGCTCAACCTAGCCGCGATTCACCTCAGCTTAGGCGTCAGCGGGATTGGCGGCTTTTTTGACGATCAGGTGAATGAAGTTTTAGGAATTCCAGTCGATGAAGCGGCGCTTTACATTACAACCCTGGGCGATCCAGCGGATGGGAATTAGAGCTGGAATGGCTAGACTGCTAGCATTTTTTCGACTGCGCGCAGTTGAGCGCACGGTATTTGATCAGTCTGAGTAGTCCCGGCAACTTGACTGGTGTGAATCTCTAGGGTTGCTTCAGCAACGGCTTCAAACAAAACCCGATCGCCAGGAAAAATCACCCGCTCAAAGTACCAACCCGGAATATTTTGAATTCGAGCAATTTTAACTTGTCCAGTCGCGTTTAGATAGCTACAAAGCACGCGCTGCTTGTAATGCAAAGGTAAAGAATCAAGAGTTTGCGTCATGTTAAAAATTGCCCTAACTGAAATCGTAAAGTTGAATCTTGAGCTAACTGGCAAATCTTAGATTAAGCACTTTGACTTAAATAAAAGTTAATTTGAAGCTAATGAGTAGATTAAGAACAATCAAAAAATACGGTTAATTGCTCGACTATAAGTATTATAAGTCAGTCTTGGCCTTGTTTAAGCGAGTTAGGCTGAGGTCGCAGCGTAGGATGGCGCAAGCAGCCGAGTTGAACAGTAGGTAAAGTCAATGGCATTTGGACGGATTAAAAAATACCTGGTTGCCCTCTTTGTGGGAGGGCTGTTAAGTGCTAGTAGCGTGGCTGAATCTACGCTGGCGGTCGAGCCACCGGCGATCGTCAAAGGGACAAAAGTTCGCCTGACGCCACCAGCAGATTTTACTCCTGCTGAAAAGTTTCCTGGCTTTTTTCAGGCTTCATCCAGCGCTTCGATTATGGTGACTGAGATTCCAGGGCCATTTTCAGAACTCTCAGCCGGACTTAGCGATTCGTCCAGATTAAAAAAGAACGGCATCGTTCTACTCAGCCAAGAGCAAATTAGCTCAAACGGACAAACTGCCCTACTGCTGAAGATTCAGCAACGAGCCAGTGGCGTTGATTTTCTGAAGTGGGTGCTGCTTTTTGGCGATGAGGCTGAATCCGTCATGGTGACAGCTACCTTTCCGCAAGATTTGGAAGCCAAGCTGTCTGAACCCCTCAAGCAGAGTGTCCTGACAACCCAGAGAGATAAAAATCTGGCTGCCTCAACCGATGAGGGACTGGATTACCTTGTCAAGGAACAGGGAGCTTTGAAGCTGGCCCAAAGATTTTCCAATGGACTGCTATTCACTAAGGCTGGAATCTTCCCCAGTCGATCGGTGAGTGATCCAGTTTTCGTGGTAGCGCCCTCAATTGCTGAACAGACGATCGCCGATCCAGAGACCTTTGCGAAGCAGCGGTTGTTAAAGACCAACAGTGTGACTGAGATTCAAATTGAAACTTTAGAGCCAATTACAATCGATAACCTCAAAGGCTACGAAATTGTCGCTAAAGCTCAAGATCAAGAGTCTCAACAACCAATGTTGGTCTATCAAGTCATGCTGTTTGACCAAAAGGACTATTACATCATGCAGGGAATGGTTGCAGAGCAAGCAAAAGCAGAATACTTGCCAACCTTTAGGGCGATCGCCCAGTCTTTTCAGCGTAAGTGAAGCAGCGCTTAGGTTTCCCTCATCCCAAAAACGAAAGTGCTGAAGCTACTTCTTTTTATTAAACGTATCCAGCGGTTCGTCAGCCTTGTCCATCAAGTTGCTGCTGGGTTCACCTGCTTTATAGGCATTCATTTCAGCCTTAACTTCTTTCTTCTCAGCTTTGACTAGCTTTTCAGGATCTTGAACAGCTTTCGCAACACTTTCGTAGGCTTCTTCACGGTTAGCTGCGGGCTGAGTTAACTCAAACGGTTGAATCACTTTCTCTTCCGCTTGAGTTTGGGGAGCAGTGGTGGCAGCATAACTCGGCTTTACAAGCATTACATTGATTACAACCAGCAAGCTAAGACAGCTCAGAACCAAAAATCCGCGGACAATCAGTTGCTTTAACGGGGTCAAAAGAGTATTCATTTGCAACACCTAAACAGATCAATAATTTTGTTGAATTGCTAAAACTATGCCAACTGGAAATCAAGAAATAGTTCTTTCATCAGTTGAACATAGCCAAACGCCAAACTATCTAGATTCAGTCCCTTGATTAGGCCCACCTTCAACCACAGGTGAATCTGCTCCTGGTGCTTCCGGTTCACTGCCTGGCCGTGTTTTTAGCTGACTGTCTTGACCCGTTGTGCGAATACCAGGCTCTAAGGGAGTTTGCTTGCCGCCAGGAGAGGTTGGGAGTGTTCGCTTTGATTTGGCTGTCGCCTTTTCAACTTCTTCTACTTCGTGTTGTCCAAAGTTGTTGGTGTTAACGCCAGCATAATTAACGTTAGTAAACCTAACAATCACGGGGTACTTAATGCCACTCTGGTCAACGGAAGCAACTGTACCAATTTCCCGATACCAGTAAGACTCTGGACGCAGAACCCGAACTTTAGAACCGCGCTCAACCATATCCTTTCTCCAGCTTAATTTAAGGTGATTATCGCCATCAGGGCGACTTATGTAGAAAATCCTACGCCAGCGATCGCAACCCAGCAGACTATCAAACGACGCAAATAAACTATTTCCAAAGACAGATCCCTCGTTGAGCATTGCCCATCGAGCATTGGTAAATCTAGATCTCACTCGGCACTTTGATAGTTTGGATTTAGCCAACACTTCGGCAGATTTTCATCAGAGGGAAACATCAGTTTTGATTTAAGGTAAAGCTCAGGGTCTTGTTCTTCTTCCCCTGCCTGTTTTTGACCCAATACATCATCGTGAGTCGGCAAAAACAGTGCTTCCAAGTCAAGAACCTCAATTAAAAGTCCAGAGTCTTTTTCTTTTAGCAACATATTATTCAGTAGAATTATGTGTTCACCTTTATAGCTAAGCAAGACTCTTTATTCTCCACCTCTACCTAAAGTGCAAGTCTTGCTCAAGCCGTCTGAAATTAATTGCTGCCGATCGCGCAGAGCAATCGGATTAAGCCATAAATATTGTTGTCGGGTCGCGATGCTGCGCTTATGGGTTCCAGGTGAACAAGCAGCGATCGCCCGTTTGCTCTGCGATCGTGGCCCCGATTTGATTGTAGAAATTTAGCCCCCGCTGGTTGCGCGCATCTGCTGTCCAAGCTAAATGGGTGCAGTCATGCGCTTCAGCAACTTCAGCCAGAGTGTTCATCAACACTGTGCCTGTACCCTGGCTTCTATTTGGTTCATCCACGTACAAGTCATCCAGCCAAAGACTGGGTTGACCGACAAAAGAAGAGTATCGAAATCCATACAAAGCAAATCCGACAACGCCAGTTGGCTGCTCGGCAAATAGCACGTAGGAGAATGGGATCGGGACAAACAGGGTTTTAGAGAGTTTTTCTGCCGTCACTTGCAGCCGCCCAGAATAGGCACCGATCCGCCGATCAAACTCAGCTTTCTTTTGAATGAAGGAAAAAATTAGCGGAATCTCATTGGGTTGGGCTGGGCGCACTTGCATCAATCAGCCCTCAGGCGTTGGCGGAGTTTAGCTGTGTTTGCTCGGCAATCCACGCCAGGTAAGGCTGGGCACCAGCAACAATTGGGAGGGCGATAATTTCTGGGACGGCGTAGGAGTGGAGGGTCTGAATTCTGGCTTCTAATCCGGCGTAGTTGGCCAAATCAGTTTTGATCACTAATTGCCATTCCGGCTCTTGGTGGAGTTGCTCTTGCCAGCGATAAACCGACTCGATCGCCGTGATGCTGACGCAGGCGGCTAACTTTTCTTGGACGAGGGCACGGGCGATCGCCTGCGCTTCGATCTGAGAGCTGGCTGTCACCAGCACTACACCACATCTAGGCAAAGAGAGGTCGTTACTCATGGCTCTTACCTATGCTATGGATTAACATTCTCTTTACCAAAGTTTAGTGTCAAGATGCCATAACTTCCGTAACATTTGTTATTATGTCGATAGGCTTAGTAGCTGCAAGATAAAAATAATTCAGTATTGGTAGATACAAACTATCGAATTGGGGTTTTCAAGTCTAGCTGCGTTGTTTCGTGCCTAGAGGGAATATTATGCTACAGACTGTTCAGTATTCATTAGATGTGATCAGAGATGAGGCTAGACGATTGGTGCAGCAGGGGGTTGTCAGCCGCCAACAGCCAATTTATCTTCTTTGCCAATACATTCCAACCCGCGAGTGGGCAACCGTTGAGTATGAACTAGAGCGGAGTGATTTTTTGCTTCGCGATCGGATTGCTGACCTCGTAGGTTCCGAGCGCTGGGATAACGATTAGGCGCCCTAGCGCTTCAAAGCTTTTCACCCCGCTGATTCGCGGAGGGTGATTCAGTGAGGGACTTATCCCGCGCCAGCTTGTCGATCCTGTTCCAACTGACTGCGGAGGTCTGCCAGTTGACTGGTCAGTTCTTCCAGCTCTGTTTGAGTTTGGCTATTTTCGGGCCCTGTTGGGGCTGGTCGAGATGGGGCTGAGCTTGGAGAGTTAGCTTGAGGCATTTGAGAAACTAAGCTATCGACGAACTTACGGGCTTCTTGCTCGGTTACTACACCTTTTTCACTCCAAATTTGGGTGACTTGATCAACTCCAAGTTGCATTTGGGCTAAGTTTTCTTCCCGCTTGCGGGGATCTTGAATCGACTCTAGCAGAGACGAGGTTGCGCCTAGGCTCACGTGAAAGCCTTTTTGCAGTAATTTAATTGGGTTGCTGAGATCCACTAGAATTTACCCCTAAACTCGCTAAAATAGGTGGGCAGAACTTCAAAGGCTAGCCGCTGATACAGTTCTGGGTTTTTTTAGCTGAACTGCGTCATCATGCCAATCTCTGTCTCTCATCCTAGCAAGCCTGTTGACCACCAAGAGCAATCAGTTCCGACTGATCCGGCAAACGGGTCGGATTTGTACATTAGCTGGGCAGAGTACCACCGCAGCATTGAGCGCTTGGCGGGGATGATTTATCAGTCGGGCTGGCAGTTCAACCAAATTGTTTGTTTAGCCAAGGGGGGGTTGCGCGTTGGGGATGTGCTGTCTCGCCTTTATGACCAGCCGATGGCAATTTTGGCGGTGTCTTCCTACGGCGGCAGCAACAATCAAGCCCGAGGGGCGCTCACGTTCGCAAAAGATTTGACGATGACAACTGCCAACTTGGGAAACCGAGTTTTATTAGTAGATGACTTGGTTGACTCTGGGGCTAGCCTCCAAAAGACTTTAGTTTGGCTAGACCGCCACTATGGTTTTTACATTGATGAAATTAGAACAGCCGTCCTTTGGTATAAGGCTTGTTCCACGATCGCTCCCAATTATTACGTCGATTATCTAGCCCACAATCCCTGGATTCACCAACCCTTTGAGTGCTACGAAACCACAACTCCGGCTGAGTTGGCGGCGGCTGAAGCTTCGACCCTTATTAGTTGATTAACCTGGCATGGCCACTGCTTCCTGGAATCGTCACCACGTGCTTTCTCTGGCGGATTTTACGCCGACCGAATTCAACACTGTTTTGCAAACCGCCAACAGCTTTCGCGAGGTGTTGACTCGTCGCACCAAGAAAGTTCCGACATTGCAGGCCAGGGTAGTCGCCAACTTGTTCTTCGAGTCTTCGACCCGCACCCGCAACAGCTTTGAACTGGCAGCCAAGCGGCTATCGGCAGATATCTTAAATTTTGCCCCCGGCACGTCTGCCCTCAGCAAAGGCGAAACCATTCTCGATACGGCCAAAACCTTCTGGGCGATGGGGGCTGACTTTATGGTGATTCGGCACCGGGAAGCCGGCGTTCCCCAGGCGATCGCGGCTGAAATGGACAGGCTGGGTGGGCAAGTCGGCATTTTGAATGCCGGCGATGGCTGGCATGAGCACCCTTCGCAAGGCCTATTGGATTTGTTTACGCTTTGTACGCCACTTGATCCTGAGCAGCCGCGTTTAGAATTGCTGGCCGGCAAAAAAATTGCGATCGTCGGGGATATTCTGCACTCGCGAGTTGCCCGCTCTAATCTGTGGAGTCTGCGAGCTAGCGGAGCTGAAGTTCATTTGGCTGGGCCGCCTACCCTGCTGCCGCTTGAGTTTGCCAACTATGGGGCGAAACTGCACTGGCAAATTGAACCCGCCCTAGCCGAGGCTGATTTTGTGATGACGCTGCGCCTGCAAAAAGAGCGGATGGGGCAGCACCTGATTCCCAGTTTGCGAGAGTACCACCTCCAGTTCGGGATCACCCGCGATCGGCTCCGACTCTGCAAACCAGACGTGAAAGTGTTGCATCCTGGCCCGGTCAATCGCGGGGTCGAAATTAGCTCCGACTTGATGGATGACCCCGCCCTCAGCTTGATTCCGCAGCAGGTGACAAACGGAGTCGCCGTTCGGATGGCTTTGCTGTACTTGATGGGCAGTGGCAGGGTGTAAGCGATCGCCTGAACCGTTTAAGTTTTCTCTTGAGCAACATCGCCAATTTGGCTGAATTCGCGATCGCCAAAAATCGCAGCGGCGTGGCGATAAAACTTAAATTCCAGCAGGTTATCAAACGGATCAATTAAAAAAAAAGTGCGATGCTCCAGCGGTAAGCCAGCAAACCGCAGCTTTGGTGCCTGATAAAAGGATAAGTTTTGAGCGTGCGATCGGCTCAACAAAGCTTCCCAATCTGCTTCCTGCGGAAAAATTAGCCCAAAATGGCGGGGATAAATTCCCGGCTGAACTACAAGCGGTTCTGGGCTGACGTGGGCCACAAGCTGATGCCCGTAGAGATTGAGAATCACCGTGCGATCGTTTTCGCGCCCAATTTGACAGCCCAAGCCTTGGCCGTAGTAAGCCTTGGTGTCAGGAATATTCCCGACCGGAAAAGCCAAATGGAATAGAGCGATCGGTTGTGATTCCATGAACTTAATTGCTTAGGAGATTTCTTAGATAGATTTTACCCTTCGAGTTTTGCCCTTCGACTCCGCTCAGGGCACGGCTCGACTCCGCTCAGGGCACGGCTGGCTGAGCGTAGTCGAAGCCAGTGGGTAACTTTTTTGCTAGAAATCTCCTTAGCTGATTTGCTTCAGCACCTGAGTCAATCGGTCAACTATCTGATCAATGTGCTGCTTTTCAATGATTAGCGGCGGCGAAAGGACAATGATATCGCCCGTGACGCGAATCAGCAGTCCCTGCTCGTAGCAGCGCCGAAAACAGTCAAAGGCCCGGACACCGGGCTGACCTGGAATTGGCTCTAATTCAATTCCTGCTACCAAACCCAGGTTACGAATGTCAATCACGGAGGGCAACCCGCGCAAAGAGTGCAAAGCATCTTGCCAGGAGCCAGCGAGGCTAGCAGCCCGCTCAAACAGCCCTTCTTGTTGGTAGATGTCGAGCGTCGCTAGGGCGGCAGCGCAAGCAACGGGGTGTCCAGAATAGGTGTAGCCGTGGAACAATTCGATCGCATTCTCTGGCCCCTGCATAAACGCATCGTAAATGCCTTGGCGGACAAACACCGCTCCCATCGGAATTGTGCCATTGGTGATTCCTTTGGCGACGGTAATCATGTCAGGGATGACCCCAAAGTAATCGGCGGCAAAGCCAGTGCCCAAGCGGCCAAAGCCAGTGATCACCTCATCAAAAATCAGCAGAATCCCATACTTGTCGCAGATTGCCCGCAGCTTTTGGAGATAGCCGACGGGTGGGACGAGTACCCCGGTTGAACCCGCAACAGGCTCCACAATCACAGCCGCAATGTTAGAGGCATCGTGGAGAGCAACAATTTGCTCTAGGTAATCTGCCAGGTTTGCTCCCCGTTCAGGTTGTCCTTGACTAAAGGCGCTATTGGCCAGATCCAGCGTATGCGGCAGGTGATCAACACCCGTTAGCAAACTGCCAAAGAACTTGCGGACGGCTGGAATCCCACCAACCGAAATGCCGCCAAACCCGACCCCATGATAGCTGCGCTCTCGGCCAATCAAGCGGGTGCGCGTTCCTTCCCCCCGCACCCGATGGTAAGCTAGGGCAATTTTGAGGGCGCTATCGACGGCTTCTGAGCCGGAGTTAGCAAAAAATACTCGGTTCAGATCCCCCGGCAGGATTTCGGTTAAGCGCTCTGCCACGATGAATGGCCCCGGATGCCCCATTTGAAAAGTCGGCCCAAAATCAAGCGTCATCATCTGCTGATGAACTGCGGCGGCAATTTGTTCGCGTCCATGTCCAGCATTCACGCACCACAGGCCGGCTGTGCCATCCAAAACCTGTCGTCCGTCGTGGGTGGTATAGTGCATTCCCTTGGCCGCGACAAACAGGCGCGGATCGGCCTTAAATTGGCGATTCGCCGTGAAGGGCATCCAAAAAGCGTCCAGACTATCGGGCAAGGCAGCAGAAGATAGAGCAAAATCTGACATGGTCTGAAGCTAAGGTGAGACAGTCGTACAGCCCCGATAATTGCAGCCTAGAGCTTATCCCCTACCATAGCGTGTCAATGTTTGAGTTGACTGTCTGGATACCTCGGCAGTATGCGTCTGAAGACTATAAACTCAGCTATTCCCATTCCAACTCGGAACTTGAGCAGCGAGTTGAGATGACAGCCTCGATCGAACTTCAGCCCTCTTAAGAAACGGCAACCGCGATCGCCATCAGTCCGCCGACCAATACCAAAGCGCCAAACCCAGCCACTAGGTATATCCGTTTTTGACCGCTGGTTGGCGGGTCAGCCTGGTACATTTTCGGCTCAATCGCAAAGTTGTTGATCCGGCCGTCTTCGTCGATGGTGTAAGGCATAGCTTGAATTGTGATCGCGATTTTATTGAGAATACTTAAGATTCGTCTAATTGTATCAAAGGATGATCACCCAACTGCCAAATCAGCTCAGTTTTTTGAGTATTTATACCTTGTTTACAAAACATTTTTGAAAATTTTGCTGAACCAAGCTTTCAACAAACCAGCTCTCATTTAGGCGAGGGCTTTCTAAATTCGTAATCATTTTTGCGGGGATTGCCTATTCTTAAGCTGGTCGTAATGTTGGTCAAGTTTAATAAGTGAGTTTGCTTACTTGTGCTTGTCCTTCTATGCGGGTTGACCTATGTATAGTTTGCTGGCTGGCTCCCTAAGTGTTGAACGTTTAGAGATTCCAATTCGCGGGTTGCCGCTTTCCCTAGACGGGATGCGGATCGTTCAACTTTCTGATCTGCACTGGGATGGTTTGCGGCTGTCTCAAGGACTGTTGCAGCAGGCGATCGCTGCCACCAACGCCGCTAAACCCGACCTAATTGTCCTGACGGGCGATTACGTGACCGAAGAGCCAGAACCCATTGATCAACTGGCCGAACATCTGAGCCATCTGCATAGCCGGTCTGGCATCTATGCCATCTTGGGCAATCATGACCTGCGCTATCCTCACTCTCAAACTAAAATCACGACGGCATTCACCCAAGCCGGTATCCATGTCCTCTGGGATCAGGTCGCCTATCCCCTGGGCGATCGCCTGGCCCTGGTTGGGCTACGAGATTACTGGTCATGTCGGTTCAATCCAACTCCAGTCATGGCGGGCTTAGACCCAGACCTGCCGCGCATTGTGTTGTCCCATAACCCCGATAGCGCCAAAACCTTACAGAGATGGCGGGTCGATTTACAACTGTCTGGACATACCCATGGGGGGCAGGTGGTGCTGCCAGGGTTTGGCCCAGTTGTCACCGGTTTAAAGCAACTCCGGCGGACTCTGCCTAAGTCTTGGCATCGCTGGCTGCGGCTGATCAGCGGCAGTTGCGACAAAACCGTTCAACACTGGAAATGGGCCCAGGGCCTGCACTCGGTTGGGGAAAATTTGCTCTACGTCAATCGCGGCTTAGGCACTTATTTGCCCGGACGACTATTTTGCCCACCTGAAGTGACGGTGCTCACCTTGGTCAGTAAATCTGTGGTCTGATCGTCGAAGGATAGGCCTAGAGCATCTTTATATTTAGTGCTGAGATGATAAGGATAAAACTTGAGACAGCAGGGGTTTCTTGACGCCGGGGCTGGTGATAGGATGAGGCAACTTCAGTCCTTGCTGCTGTACGCTTGCCTCTGAATTCAGCGCCTGGAATATTCATGCAAAATACCCGTCTTAGCACTCTGGTTGATGCCGTTGGCAATCAGCTCAAAAAAGAATTTCGCAATCCCTGGCGGCGGCTGTCTTTGATTGTGATGTCTCTACTGTTTGGCGTTTATTTAGGCACTGCTCTGGCCTCGACGGCGGGGCAAGTTGGCTATATCGATATTGTTGCTTCTGCCTTAGTCGCCTTGGTGGCAGAAGCGATTAGCTGGTTGTTTTACAGCCGCCGCTGGAATGCGAGAGCAACCCTGTGGGGCGAAGCCCTGAATGCAGTTAAGTTTGGCTTGCTGTATGGATTATTCTTAATTGCCTTTTTGCTGGGCAGCTAGCAGCTTGCAATGCCTTGATTGAACCCTGTTCTGAGCGTGAACTGAAAATCATCGCCATTAATCCAACCTCCGCTGATTAAAGTTGAGAATCGCAGTATGGGTTTTAAACCAGGAAAAAGATCGAGACAAATCCTGAGACTGCTGCACCAGCTTTGGCATTCCTGCTTTCTGCGAAGACTGATCGGATGCTTGCTGGTGTTTGTTCTCACAGGCTGCACTTCGCCTGCTCAACGTCAGGAACAGGGGGTGATTCATCTTAGCTTCTGGCAAGGGGTCAACCCACCGCCGAATCGGGTTGTTTTAGAGAGCTTGATTGATCAATTCAACCAGTCTCACCCGCAGATCCAGGTGGACTCGTTCTACATTGGGCAGCCCGACCAGCAAATGCCCAAAATCCTAGCCGCCGTGGTCGGCAATGCTCCGCCAGATTTGCTTTGGTATAACCCAACTATCACGGGTCAATTGGTTGAGCTAGGGGCGTTGCGCCCACTAGAAGAGTGGTGGCAAGCTAGCCCTGTGCGATCGCAGATTGACCCGGCCCTGCTCAGCACCATGAATTATCAGCAGCACACTTGGTCTGTGCCCTTTGGCACGAATAACATTGGCATCTTTTATCGCCCCAGTCTGTTCAAGGCGGCTGGCGTTACCACCCTACCGAAAACTTGGGCAGAACTGCGCCAAACGGCCAAGCAGCTTACCCGTGATACGAATGGCGATGGCAAAGTTGATCAACGGGGAATCTTCTTATCCTTGGGGCAAGGGGAGTTTGCCGTTTTCACCTGGCTCCCTTTCATGTGGAGCGCTGGCAGTGAACTCAGCACTCAAGCTTTGCGAGCGGTTGATTTGGTCAATCCAGGGGCGATCGCAGCCTTGCAATTTTGGTCAGACTTACTCAAAGATGGCTCAGCCATGTTATCGCTGCCAGAGCGAGGCTACGAGTTAGATAACTTTCTGGCTGGTAAAGTAGCGATGCAAATCACTGGCCCTTGGACATTAGCTCAGCTTCAGCAGTCCGGGGTAGATTTTGGTGTGTTGCCAATTCCTGAGCAAGTGAAGTCAGCCACGGGCTTAGGCGGCGAAAATCTGTTTGTGTTTAAGACAACCCCTGAGCGAGAGCAGGCGGCGCTGATGTTTGCGGAATATGTGGTCAGCCAAGGGTTTCAAACAGACTGGGCTTTAAAAACTGGCTATTTACCCGTCAACCTCCGCTCTCGCCAAAGTGAGGCGTATCAGCAGTTTGTCGCTCAGCAGCCAACCCTGGAAGTGTTCTTGCAGCAAATGGCTGTTGCCCAAGCCCGCCCCCTGTTTGCCGGCTATAATCGCGTTTCCGAAAATTTAGGTCGGGCTTTAGAGTCTGTTTTACTGCAAAAAAGCAGTCCAGAAGTAGCCCTCCAGCAATCTCAAGCCCGCTTAGATTTGATTGCCGAGCACCAAAATTAAGGCGGTTGGCGATTGAACTAGGTCAGGCTGTTTTTGAGAAGCGAAAACCGCTATGGGTCGGGCGATAATTTTTAGCGACGTTCTAGACTCAGCAAAGCCACTCCAAAACTCACCGTTGCCACTCCGAGCACCTGCAAGCCCGTTAGGGTTTCTTGAATTGTTACCCAAGCCAGGACGACGGTCAGGGCAGGGTTAGTGGCGCTAACCATCGCCGCCAAGGTAGCACCGATTAACTGAATTCCCATGTTATTCAGCAAGTGGCCGCCAAAGGTGAACAAAGCTGAAAGGGTTGAGCCAATCCACAGCGATCGCCAAGCTAATTCAGGCTCAGGCACTCGCCAAATCAGTAGGCAAATCGCTGATAGTACCAGCGTAGTCGCAAAACTCAGCCAGGTAAACGGGACGGGGTGCAGCTTGGTGAGACTTTTTTGGGCCAGCACAGTGTAGAGGGCAAACGTAACGCCAGAGGCAAGCCCAGTCATAATCCCAATCAGACTCTGGCGATCGTTGGCGATGTCGATCTGCGGCAGAGTCAGACCACTCCCGACAAACACCAGCCCCATCACAAACCACCGCAGTTGGCTGGGTAAATCGCCAAACAAGCGCCAAGCAAACAGAGCCGTGAAGGTCGGATAGGTAAAAAATAGCGTCAAAGCAATGCCGGTTGGAATCAGCCCAATCGAACCATAAAGCAGAGCTAGGTAAAGAAACATCAGCCCCCCACAGGCGATCGCTTGAGTCAACAGCGATCGCTGTTCCGCTCGGTGTAACTGCCCTAATTCTTGCCAAGTCAGGGGATAGAGTTTGCCTGCTACCCCTGCCATCAGCGGTACGACCACCAGCATCCGCATCAACAAGAGCAAAAATGAGTGCTGGGGCGTTGGCGGCACAAACCCACCCGTTTGCAGCAGCCCTAAAACATTGTGCTCAGTGAACAGGACTCGCACCGTCACATTTTGAAAGCAGAAGCAGATCGCAGATAGCAGGACAATTAAAAGGCCAAGCACAAGTTTGAATCGCAGAGGATGACAGCTTAATCTTAATTAGCCTGCTAGGCACCCATTCGTAAAGACGTTACACAAATCATATCTGTCAGCGTTCCATCACCTCGCAGTTCTCTCGTTCGGACTAAACTGTAGATGTCCCAGTAGTTCTTGGACAGTGCGGATATCGTAATGATTCTGCAAAAGGTGGGTGCAAAGCTGTGACGAAATGTGTGGCAACTCACCCGTTTATCAATCTCAGCCGCATTAACCGCTCGCTTCAGAGCCTTTTGTAGCCCACTTTCATCCAGATGATGGCGACGCACGACCCCACTGCGGGGATCTTTAGACCTGCGATCAGCCGGAAAAATATACTGCCAGATCCACTCCCGATCCGCATGAGGGTATTTACGCTCCAGAGCAAACGGTAAGTACACTGAACCGTAACCCTGCGCTAAATCCTGCTGGTGCAGTTGCCGAACCCCTTGCAGATGAAACCTGAGAGGCTCAACTAGGGAGAGTGGTAGCAAAGTAATTCGACTATTGCCACCCTTGCCATCCCGAACCACAATTTGACGTTGGGCAAAGTCTATATCTTTAGCTCTCAACTGTAACGCTTCTGATAACCGCAAGCCACTGCCATAGAGCAGCTTGGCAACGAGCTGATAGACACCTGAGAGTTGCTGAATGACGGCGATCGCCTCATCCTGGGTGAGTACAGTTGGCAAATAGCGAGACTGCTTAGCACGCACCGCGTCAATTCTCCCCTCAATGTCTTGGTGAAGCACATGCCGATAGAGAAAGATCAAAGCGCTGAGAGCTCGATTTTGCGTAGGAGCCGCTACTCGCCTTTGAACTGCTAGATGAGTTAAAAAAGCGGTAGTATTTTTTGGTAAAGGATAGAGGATAATAGGCAATGATGCTCTTTATCTTTTTTTATGTCATCTATTCCTGCTTTCCTCCGTTGCCCTAACTGTGGTTCAGAGGACATTATGAAAAACGGCTCCACGCGACGCGGCAAACAGAACTATAAATGCCGTGATTGTGGACGCCAAGCGGCAGGCTGTCAGGTGGTCTATTTACCCCCCTATTCGCCTGACCTCAATCGAATTGAGAAGTGTTGGGCCTGGTTGAAAAGCCGAATTCGCAAGTTGTTACCCGAATCTCCCAATTTACGAGATGCTATGGAATCTGTTCTCAAGCAAGCAGCGTCCTAACAAATATGAATGCAGCTATATAAGACGCTATCGCGTCAGGCTTCGCCAACGGCTCCACCCCCTGGGAAAATAGCGAATTCGAGCAGACCGTCACCGCCGGAGCCTCGATCGGCATCAGCAACGATGACTTCGCCAACGCCACCCATTGCTACTCATACCCTGTGAAGGTGAATTACCCGACGCTCATGCTTCGCAGAGAGCGCGGGCTGCCGATTTCAGCAAATTATCGCTACATTGCTGCCTACAACGAAGTAAATACTAATTGGTCAACGACAACATGCTCTATACAACCGTTTTGTTCAAAGCTTGGGAAGTTCTGGCTCTAACGAGTAAGCCGTGCTTGGGGGCAAATATCATTGCCATTACAAACAGCAGCGTTTGGAGAACAACGATACAGCCGCCAGTTGAGCCATCAATGTGATAGCTAATGTAGGTGCCGATCACGCTCGAAAAGACGCCAGTTACCATCGCAATCAGCATCATCTGGTCAAAGCGATCGCTCAATAAAAAAGCCGTCGCCCCCGGTGTTACCAGCATCGCCACTACCAGAATAATCCCCACCGTTTGCAGTCCCGCCACGGCGGTCAGCGATAGCAAAGACAGCAGCACATAGTAGAGAAAAGTAATATTTAAGCCAATCGAACGGGCATGGGTCGAGTCAAAGCAAAACAGAATCAAGTCTTTGCGTAAAATCGCCAGCGTCACCAGCGTAATGCCACTGATAATCACGGTTTGGACAATATCAGCATCTGAAATCCCTAAGACATTGCCAAACAAGATATGGGTGAGGTCAATTGAACTTCTGACTTTGGAAACCAAGACTAGGCCCAAAGCAAAAAAGCCCGTAAAGACTAAACCAATTACCGTATCTTCTTTGACGCGAGTTTTAGCTTTAATAAACCCGATCGCCATCACAGAGCCAACCCCAAACACAAATGCTCCGACTGCCAAGGGAATATTCAGCACGTAGGCAATCACCACCCCCGGCATCACCGCGTGGGAAACAGCGTCTCCCATCAAAGCCCATCCCTTCAAAATCGTGTAACACGAGAGAGCGGAACAGACAATGCCGACTAAGGCGCTGACCAGAATTGCCTTCAGCATGAATTCATGCTGTAACGGTGCCACAAACCACTGGACTAGATCCATTACGGCTGCTCCTGGTCTGGACTCATACTGCCCTGAGTGAGCCGACGTTTGGCTAGGGGCAACTCACCGACGAAGCCGCCAAACGTGCGGGAAAGATTTTCCTCAGTAAAGACTTCTGAGGTATCGCCGTAGGCCAGAATGCTGCGGTTGATCAGCACCACTTGGTCGCAGAATGTCGTGATTGAGGCTAAATCATGGGTTGAAATCAAAATTGTCTGCCCGGCCTGGCGCAGTTCGATCAGCAGGTCAATCATCAGTTTCTCAGTTTTGATATCAACCCCAGCAAACGGTTCGTCCAATAGCAAAACGGTGCCCTGCTGGGCCAAGGCGCGGGCAAAAAAGGCGCGTTTCTTTTGACCACCAGAGAGTTCGCCAATTTGGCGATCGCGCAGTTGCCAGAGGTCAACTCGCTCCAAGCTTTCCCGGACAATCCGCCGATCTAGCGATCGGGGCATCCGCAACAGATTCATGTAGCCATAGCGCCCCATCATCACCACATCGTAAACGCTAACCGGAAAATTCCAGTCCACGTCTTCTGACTGCGGAACGTAGGCAACCAAACTGCTTTTTTGAACGCGGCGAATCGGCAAGCCATTGATTAAAATACTGCCGCTGACTGGCTTCACAAACCCCATCATTGCTTTGAATAGGGTCGATTTACCGGCCCCGTTCATCCCGACTAGCCCACAAATCGTCCCCGCTTTCAGGTTAAGGGAAGCGCTGTGCAGGGCTACTTTGCCGTGGTAAGCCACCGTCACATTTTCAATCTGAATACTGATTCCGTCCATGTGTGCTTCTCGCTTGAGTTTTTCTCACTGGCTGGCCTTGTTTCCCTGTAAACCTTTTATCAGAGTATTAACGTTGTACTCCAGTAACTTGAGATAGGTTGTAGCTGGGCCATTCGGGGGAGAAAGGGAATCGACGTAAAACACACCGGCAAACTTTGCTCCTGTCTCCTTGGCAACTTGGCGCTGAATTTGATCATTGACCGTACTTTCACAAAAGACGGCTGGAATTTGATTAGTCTTCACTGTTTTGATGACTCGTTCAACTTGCTTCGGTGTCGCCTGCTGCTCAGCGTTGACGGGCCAGAGGTAAACTTCCTTTAAGCCATAGTCGCGGGCAAGGTAAGCAAATGCGCCTTCGCAACTGACGATGTAGCGCTGTTCCGGCGGAATCACAGCGATCGCCTGCTTCAGCTTCTGGTCGATCGCCAGAATTTGCTGACTGTAAGCGGCTGCATTCGCCTTGTAAGTATCAGCGTTGGCTGGATCAAGCTTGGCTAGCGCTTGGCGAATGTTTTCCACATAAATCAACGCATTTTGGGGCGACATCCAAGCATGGGGATTTGGCTTGCCTTGATAAGCTCCTTCGGCAATGCTAATCGGCTGCACATCCTCGCTAAGCGTAATGTGGGGCACGTTGGGAAAACTGTTATAAAACCGAGTTGCCCAGCGCTCTAGATTTAAGCCATTGTCTAAAATCACATTTGCCCTTTGCCCTCGCTCCAAATCACTTGGGGTTGGCTCGTAGCCGTGAATTTCTGCTCCTGGCTTGGTAATGGAGGTGACGATCGCTTGCTTACCCGCAACGTTCTGAGCCATATCTGCCAGTATCGTGAACGTGGTCAGCACAACTTTCTGGTCAGGTTGGGCAGAACTAAACTCTGGCGGCTGATTTGTCTGGTTTGAAGTCTGACCATTACAGCCACTCAACCAAAATCCCAGCAGTAGACCCAATCCAACCACTCGATAGCGTTTCCAGGCCAAAGCCCCTCCATTAAAGCCAAACCAAGCCTGCATTGCTGCTTTTCATATTTATCTCATATTCTTAAACCTAGCACAGGCTCAGATCAATGTGAAAGAACTGTGAAAATCGCTCTATTTGATTTCAATGCAAGATTAAAAAGCTAAACTGCCATCAGCAGTATCAAATCTAGACACTTGCTCTCGGTGGCCATCGGTTGAGATGATGAGCGCGTAGGATTATTTGCGAGAGTTTGGGCATGAAGGCATTAGCAGACAAAGTGGCGATCGTGACTGGGGCATCGCGTGGGATTGGGCGGGCGACAGCGCTGGCCCTGGCCACAGAAGGAGCGCAGGTTGCAGTCAACTATGCCAGTTCTGCGACTGCCGCCGAGCAGGTTGTGGCAGAAATTAGTGGGATGGGTGGGCAAGCGATCGCCCTCCAAGCGGATGTCTCGCAGCCAGAGCAGGTCGAGTCTCTGATAAAAGCCGTCATGGACAAGTGGGGACGGGTGGATGTGCTGGTCAATAATGCTGGCATCACCCGCGACACGCTGTTGCTGCGGATGAATCTGAAAGACTGGCAAGCCGTTGTTGATTTAAATTTAACCGGGGTGTTCTTATGCACTCGCGCCGTCAGCAAAATTATGCTCAAGCAGCGATCTGGGCGAATTGTCAATATTACCTCTGTGGCGGCTCAAATGGGCAATCCGGGGCAAGCCAACTACAGCGCTGCCAAAGCTGGCGTGATTGGGTTTACCAAAACCGTCGCCAAAGAACTTTCCAGCCGGGGGATTACGGTGAATGCGGTTGCCCCCGGTTTCATTTCCACCGACATGACCAGCGGTCTCAAATCCGAGGAAATTCTCAAATTCATCCCTCTAGGGCGCTACGGGCAGCCGGAAGAAGTGGCTGGAATGATTCGCTTTTTGGCTGCCGACCCCGCCGCTGGTTACATCACGGGACAAGTCTTTAACGTTGATGGCGGGATGGTAATGGCCTGAGTAAAAAATCAGAAGATCTCTTCTTCGTCACAAAGACAAAGAATTCGATTCACAAAAGCTTTTAGCTCTGGACAAACTCTAATTGCAACCATCAGATCGCTTTCCTTTAATATTTTTTTGCCATGAATAGGCTTGTTGTAGTCATAACCACATTGACCCGTCCTAAAAGTCTCCTTAATCAAATAAGAGGGAGGCTTTTGGTGATTCACTGTTTCAGGCAAATTACTAGGACTACGCCGATTATGCTTTGCCAGTTTTTGAATAGTTATCCAGTATGGAAGCAACCATGCCTCAAAATCATGTAATGCTGCGTGCGGATAAAAATTTGGATTATTTCCTACCCAATTCACCATCTTAGCTTTAGCATCAGCAGCATCTTTGAAGTCATTTGTTCCAGTATAAACGTCAGTAAGTGCAATTACGGCATCATAACCATCAGTATCCAGCAAGTTTTCAACGATATTCTTAAGTTTCTTTTCTTTAGGAATTCGACCACTTTGAGGAAAAAACTTGAGTCTCGGCATTTGACTTACACGATGACTTAAAAACTCACGAAGCTTGTCTCGAAAAGCTACTTCAGTATCTCCCTCCACCAAAATAGCAATTTTCATGAACGACCACCTATTACATTCATTGCCCAAATTTGATCAAGGCTATAATCCTCCAACCATTTATCTAAATTAAAAGTGTCTGCCCATGTCATTATTGCCTCGCCCTCTTCAAGATCGCAAACCAGAACCTCATACGGTTCAAGACATCTGATTAGTCGATCTGAGTGAGTTGCCACTATAAGCTGTGTGTGCTTTGAAGCCTCCCTCATTAGATACACTAGGTATCTAAAAAGTTCAGGATGCAAGCTAATTTCCGGTTCATCTAGCAAAGTGATAGTTGTTAAACCTTGGCTTTGTAGAAGAGTAACAAGCCAAAGAAAGCGAAGTGTCCCTTCTGATAGCTCATGTACATAGATAGGTTGAGAAAAATTTTTATCTGTCCAGGTCATGGAGATAGTTCCAGCAGCAACTGGAGGAAAGTTTAACCGCTCAAAGTCTGGAAATGCTGTACGCATTATGTCTTCAACCATTTCAAAGCGATCTCGATCAGTTTCCCGGAGGTTATAGAGACAGGAAACCAAATCTTCGCCACTTGCGCCGGGTAGCAGTGCGGGACGCATGGCTTGAGGTAGACGAATTGGACTTTTCTCTGAAACATCAAGCGCCCCATAATAAGTACAGGCAGCAAGGCTTCGTCTTAAGCTCTCAGGTTCACGATACATTTTAGGAACTTGAGAGAGTGATGTCTCAAAATAATTATGATTCCAATTTGGCCTCAAAAGCCTTCTCTCTTCTTGACTGAAGTACTTAATGTCTAGTCCATTCGATTCAATATATTTGAATGGCTCAGGTTCATTAGGATTGCTCTGTTGTGTTAGGGTTTCTTTATCGATTTCATAAGATAGATTTTTAGGGGACAAAGTTAAGCTGTATTTCAAAGGTGGTTTTTCTGGCACTTGCATTGAGACTGAAATTTCAAGTTCTCGTGTCTTACCCCTAGTTAAAATTTCATTTAATCCACCTTTGAGTCGCAATGTATCGTTTAACTTACCATTAGCTGAAGCAGCCAGTGTTGAAAGAACATCTAAAAAAGAGGTTTTTCCAGCTCCATTTGCACCAATCATGACATTGAGATTCCTCATTTCAAGTTCGAGATGCTGAAGACGGCGAAAGCCTTTTACTGATATGTTTTCAAATCTAGTCATACAGTTGCCTATTGAGATCACTAACAGTTATTCTTACTGAAATAACTCAGTATGGGGCATCGTTTCTGGTAGCCTATGATTATCTTAGGAAGGAATTGAAACCTGATGTCAGAGCCATCGCCTCCACCAACGAGTACTGCGGGCAAAGCAACGCCGCTCAAATGTTTGAGTGGTGCGCTGGTGGCTGGCTCGTTGGGCTTGTTGCTCTATCGCCTGACAGCGGCGATCGCTCATTCCTTTGCTGCCCATCCCCTAATCACAACTAACCAAATTGCCCACAGTTTGTCAGCGGCAGTGCGGACTCTGGTGGTGGGCATGAGCACCCTGGCCACAGGTATTTTTAGCATTGCGGCGCTGGGTTTGATCGGGTTAGGGATTCAGCTTGCGGTGCAGGGGCGATCGGCGCTGCCCCCGGCTGATTAGCCAGAGCGTAAGCCAATGCAACCTGCACCGGGGCGGTTAGTCCTCAATCATTCCACCCATGTTGACAAGCTGATTCCTGTTTTGAAGCGGCTGACCTGTGTACCAGGGATTCGCACCATTACTCCCGGTGTGATTGCAATGAGTAAAGGGCAAGCCCCGCGGCTACAATTGCGGGTTTCGGTGCCGATTTTAGGTGGGTTTAAGCTGGTGGCTCGGCGGGGCAAAAGTGTGCAAGAGGTATTTGTTCTAACTAATCTGGATCAAACAGAATTAGAGGCGGCGATCGCCCAAGTGCTCCAGTAGGACATGACTTTTGCTGAGCCAGTCTGGCAAGAAGGCAAAGCCCAGTTTGAAGTCGGCAGCGCTTTCTTTCGATCGACTAGTCGGGTGGCCAGAGATTTGGGAGTGCTGGCAGCGGCAATTTACAAAGCAGAGACAGGGCAGCTGCGGGTGCTGGAGGGAATGGCAGGCTGCGGCGTGCGATCGCTGCGGTATACGCTAGAAGCAAATGCCGATTTTGTCTGGGCCAATGATGCCGATCCAGACCTGGCAGCAACGCTCCAGCATAACCTGACCAATCAGCTCGCATTGCCGAGGTTCAAGATTAGCCATCAAGATGCTCAGCAGCAGTTGTTGGCCTGCGCTCAGCAGCAGGATTACTACGACTTAGTAGACCTGGACTGCTTTGGTAACTCGGCTGCTTATTTAAGTTCATGCTTGGGGGCAACTCGGCTGGGGGGGCTGATTTACCTGACCAGCACGGACGGTCGATCGATTTCAGGGCGCGACCCGGCTGCGAGTCTGAGGTTATGGGGTGGCTATGCCCGATCGCATCCCGCCGCTCAGGAACAAGGCTTGCGGTTGCAAATTGGTGGGCTACTCCAGCAGGCAGGCAGATTTGGTTGCGGCATTCAGCCTTTGTTCAGCTTGTTTCAGGGGCAGACCTATCGGGTGATGGTGCGGTTAGTCAAGCACCCTTGGCAGCCAGAACAGTTTGGTTTTTTGGGCTACTGTCATGGCTGCGGCGAGTTTCAAACCGTGAGTTGGCGGCAATTTCATTGTGTTAGGTGCTTCAGCCCTAGTTGTCGGCGATCGCCGATTCTCAGCGGCCCACTCTGGTTAGGACAGCTCCACGACCCAGGCTTTTTAAGCCGGATGGCAGCGCAAGCCAAGACTTGGGATTGGCAAAAATGTTGGGCGTTGCTCCAAATTATGCAGGCCGAAGCAAGTTTACCGCCTTACTTCTATCCCTTGGCGGAAATCGGGCGGCGCGGCAAGATCGATATTCCCAACCGCGATCGCCTGCTGCAAGCACTCCAAAACCAAGGCTATCGAGCTAGCGCTACTCACACTAACCCGCAGGCAGTAAAAACAGATGCCACCCTAGCTGAGTGCATCTCTTTATCCAGGCAGTTGAGTCAGTAGCGATCGCCTGCTGCCAAGATTTGGAAACTTTATCGGAGCAATTATGAAAACAATGTAAAAAGTAGTTTACATTTTGTCACATTTCTTTATATTCTATAACCATTGAATGACATTCCGTTCTAGGAAAATCAAATCAGCGCCGCAGGCGTTTGTTTACTTGCAAACCTTTTCGCATAGGTAGATTTATGCCATTTACAATTGACTCAGCTCGTAGCATCTTTCCCGAGACCCTATCTGCTGATGCAGTTCCCGCCACAATCGCTAGATTCACTCAGCTCAACGCTGAAGACCAACTGGCCCTCATTTGGTTCGCCTACCTTGAAATGGGAAAAACAATTACAGTTGCCGCGCCAGGGGCAGCCAACATGCAGTTTGCTGAACCAACGATGGACCAAATTCGAGCCATGAGCTTCCAGGAGCAAACTCAAGTGATGTGTGACCTGGCTAACCGGGTAGACACTCCGATCTGCCGCACCTACGGCATTTGGTCTGTCAACATTAAACTGGGTTTCTGGTATCGTCTTGGCGAGTGGATGGAGCAGGGAATTGTAGCTCCGATTCCAGAAGGTTACAAGCTTTCTGCCAATGCCTCATCAGTTTTACAAGCAATCAGAAACCTTGATTCTGGGCAACAAATTACTGTTCTTCGCAACGCTGTCGTTGGGATGGGGTTTGATCCAGTCAAGTCAGGAGAAAATAAAGTCTCGGAGCCAGTTGTGCCGCCGACGGCATCTGCTCAGCGGACTCAAGTCAGCATTGAAGGGGTTGATAATCCAACCGTGCTGAACTACATGAACAACATGAACGCCAACGACTTTGATGCCTTGATTGAGCTGTTTACAGCCGACGGCGCTCTCCAGGCTCCCTTCCAAAAGCCAATTGTTGGGAAAGACAATGTGCTGCGCTTTTTCAAAGAAGACTGCCAAAACCTCAAACTACTGCCAGAGCGCGGCGTGACTGAACCGACTGAAGACGGTTATACCCAAATCAAAGTTACCGGCAAGGTGCAAACTCCTTGGTTTGGCGCAGGCGTGGGCATGAATATGGCCTGGCGCTTTCTGCTTAATCCCGACGGCAAAATTTTCTTTGTGGCGATCGACCTGTTGGCTTCCCCCAAAGAGTTGCTGAATTTGGCTCGTTAGTGTCACACTAAAAACCAGTCACACCATTGGCTAGCGCTCTTAGGGGTGCTAGCCAGCGTGTCTGATCGTCTTTTCAAATTGCTCTTGATTTGAGCCAACTGTAAACAACTAGATTTCGGCGTTTCTCCGAAGGAAATGCCCTATAGATTTTGAAAATGCAAGTTAACGAAATTATCTGGTCTGAGACGGAGCAAAAAATAGCTGAGGTGGCCTTCCAAAAAGCCTATGAGCGAGAAACTAGTACGCTGATCCAAGAGATTCGGGAAAGCGCAGGGGCAATTACCGAACTGGATCAAATCTGGCGCTTGCACGACTTTTTGAGTGCAAGGCGGCATGAAATTGACGGCAAATACGATTTTAGCTACTCCGTGCTTTTATTTGTCTTTGCTACTTTTATCAAGCAAGGCTGGTTGCAGCCAACGGATCTGGAAGGATTAGCGAAAGACAAGTTGGCCAAAATTATCTCCCTGGCTCGCATGTAGTCTGACCCAACTACCAACTCTCGGCGGTGGATTGGCGTTCAATTTGGGCGATCGCTAACTTGGCTAGGACTCTGACAACTTCTAGCGGATCGTTGAGGGCAGCTTGCAGCGGTTCTAGGGCAGATTGACCGCCAATCTTACCTAGACTGCTGACGGCTGCTTTCCTGACTTCACCATCGGCATCTCGCAGGGCTAAAATCAGGTGCGGCAGGGCAGGTGGGTAGTTGATTTGTCCTAAGGCTGCGGCCGCTTCCGTCCGAATTACGCCTTCTGGATCGGTGAGGGCTGACACCAAAACATTGCAGGCTCGTTCATCGGCTTGTTCCTGCGCGACATGGGCGATCGCCCCGACTACCGCACACCGCACGTCCACGAGGTCAGAATCTAAGGCAGCATACAAGTGATCAGCAGCTTCGGAGCCAATAAAGGCTAGCGCCCAAGCGGCATGACCCTTGGTGCTCTCAGAGTATTCAGTTGAAGCCAAAATATCCAGCAGCGCCGGCACTGCCGTTTCGCCAGTTCTAGCCAAAGCGCCGGCAGCGGAGCCTTGGACGACGGTATCTTCGTCGTGTAGAAAGGCGTTGAGCAGCGTTGGTACGGCGGCGGGGTCAGCAATCAGGGTCAAGGTTTTGGCAGCAGCTCGCCGCACAACTACGTTGGCATGACTAGAGAGTGCTTCCAACAAAAACGGTGTGGCGGGTTCACCAATTTCACCCAGCGTTTCCGCAAATCGCAGCCGCACCAAACCACGCGTGTCTCCTAAGCCTTCGACCAGTTGTTTCAACAGCGCCTGATTGCTGACATCGAATGTCTCTAGGGTAATTTGTTCATTCACTTGCAGAATCAGGGCGTCGGCTGCGGCGTGAGCCAGCACCAGCGGGTCGTCTTCAGACTGGATTTGAGAGTTAAGCGTCATTTATCAATTTCCGTCCGCAACTTCAGCAACTAGTTGTTAGCACTCAGGGCGGCTTGCCGATCGCGCAATTCCTGAAGCATGGCGTCAATTCTGGCTAGGTCAGGTTCTAGGCTGGCGATCGCCCGGGCCCGCATAATCTTTGCCCGCTGCGCCATTTCCATTGTGTCGGTGAGCAGACGCTGACGATATTGCTCAAGCTCAGCAATCAATTCTGCCAGTTCTTCCGGCGTGTCTTCAACTGCTGCTGTAGTTTGTACGGTCTGTTCTGGAGTGTCAGCCATGAGTTAATGTCCCAATTTTTTAATTGTCCAATATATCTGATGTTCTCAGATTGAGCGACCAGCAGGCAAACCTTTTTGATCGCTGCTGTTTTTGATGATTACTAATGACCAAACAACCCGGAAAGTGAGCTTAATTGCTACAGCTCAGCAGTTTTTTGACCGATCGCTACTGCTAGCTCTCTGTAGCGGCGCGGATCGCCCTCCGGCATCAGTAGTCGTTCTTGCCCCTTGCGTTGATAAAGCTTCTCTAAAATCACCTGCCAATCCACCGCCAGCAGACTGGAGGGTTGCTGATCTGCAATCGGTTCTAACTGATCTGTTTGGAGTTTTTGGATCGCCAGCAGAGCGCGAGCCTTGACGGCCCAACTGTCCTCACTGTTAGCCATTTGCTGAAGCTGGGTCTGAATTTGCGATCGCCAGGCGGGCTGGGTCATGCCAACAGCGATCGCCAGCGACTGCAACCCAACAACGCCGGCATAGCGCACCACCCACTCTTCGTCTTGCTGAGCGACAAATAACAGCGCTTCGAGGGCTTCGGCTTGGGCAATTTCTCGCAAATCGGCTGGGAACCAGTGCCACTTCATTGTCCCTAAGCCTCGCGTAGCCGCTCGCCGCACACTGAGCGAGAAATCTGCGGTAGCTGCCCCTAGCAGGGTGATTAGCCCGCGCGGATCACCAATTCCAGCCAAAGCCCGAATGGCCCAGGAGCGGGCAGTGTAATTCTGTCGATCCAGTTGCTCCAATAGAGCTGGCACCGCCGGTTCACCGATCGCAATTAGCCCATCCACTGCCGCCACCGCTGCCCCCGGATTGTTGTAGCCTAAAGCGGCAGAGAGGGTGGGAATGGCGCCCTCCAAGCGAGCTGCCGCCAAATCTTCAACGGCTTCGAGCAGACGATTGGCAGAATCTGCATCTTCCACGGCACGGATCAAAGCATCAAGGAGATCAGGCATAGGAATCAGGAGTAAGGAAGTGGGGATCTATTGCAATCCTAATTGATCTAGGCGATCGCGCTTACACTGATTTAGAGCAATTCATCCATCAAGCCCATCACCGCCACCGCGCCTTCAGATAAATTAGCAGACTGGGTTAACTGCTGTTCTAGCAAGCCCTTTAAAGACATCAGCTTGAGGCTGTTTTCGGCCAAGGTTTGAGCAATTGCTGGCGCGGCGGGCAAATACCCAATCGCCCCTAAATCGGCCAGGACGGCTCGTCGCAGTTGGAGGTCATCGGCAGAGAGAGCTTCGACCAGGCGATCGCCATACTGGCTAGCCACTTGGGGATCAGACAACTGATACATGGCGCGGGCAGCGGCGTATTGAATCCGAGGCAATTCGTGTTCTAGAAAGGGCTGAATCTCGGCGATCGCACTTCTGGCACCGAGGCTGCCCAAGGCTTCCAAAATGGCATCAAAGGGTTGAGCCAGTTGGGGCGGCTCTGGGGCAGGCAAAGTCCCCGGCAGATTGTTGGTCAGTAATTCAATCAAGGTGGGAATTCCGGCCGGATCACCGAGCATTTCTAACGCCTGAGCAGCAGCCTCGCGAACGTAAAAATCGGTGCAGGATAAGGCTTGAATTAGGGCAGGCACCGCTTGCCGGTCGCCCAGTTTGCCTAAGGCTCGCGCCGCATTGCGCCGGAGGGGGTAGCCACCAGCGGGAGTGCGATCGGCTTCATCCTCTAGGGCAACAATCAAAATCTCGATCGCAGCCGGAGCGTTGACTCGAAACCGGCCTAGCCACCAGGCAGCGTAGACGCGCAATCCCAGGTCTTCTCCTTGCAGATTGGCGATCGCTTGCTCAACCGTTAACTGCTCTCCGTTCTGAAAATCAAAGTTATTGTCCATACACTTCAAACATCTAGAGCGCTTCCAGCTTCAATTCATGATGCTGCCTGATTTAAATACAAAAATGCCCGGAGGGAAAAGCAATCACCAATCCTGGCAACTGCCTACCCCTCCGGGCACTCTCAATGACTAGCTCAAAGCGTTGATGGCATAGTCGAGGTAAGAGTTAGCTTCGACTGCTGGGTCGCCGCTCAAACCGTGGTTGGACTTGATGTACTTGAGGGCTTCTACGTACCAGCTAGGAGACAATTCAAAAGTGCGGTTGATTTCAGCCAACCCACCCAAGAGGTAGTCATCCAGAGGGCCGGTGCCACCGACAACCAGGCAGTATGTAACCATGCGCAGGTAGTAGCCGATGTCGCGCACGCACTTATCTTTGCCAGTTTGGCTAGAAGCGTAGGCCGGGCCATTCATGCTGGTGGTGTAGGGGAACTTTTGGTAGACCGCATTGGCAGCACCACTGGCCAAGCTGTCGGCTTTCGAGGTCAGCGCCTTGGCAGCTTCCAGGCTGGCAGAAGCTTGGCGGAAGCGACCAAACGCAGTTTGAATTTCGGTGGAGCTAAGGAAGCGACCTTGAGAATCAGCAGCGGCAACTGCTTCGGTGAGAGGGGTTTTCATGTTTGGAATATCTCCAGTAAGTTCGATTTGTGAAATGCGTATTTCAGTTTGCTCAAGCAGCTAAGAGCCTGCCCACGTTGTCGCTAATTAGTAGTTAGTCGCTAATTAACCGACAGCAGCAGCAGCTTTATCAAAGTAGCTACCCAGTTCAGAAATCAGACTGCCGCACTCACCTCTGGTGATTCCGTTGGTGTCATTGGCGATCGCGATCGCAGCATCTTTCATCTTCTTGACGCCAGTCGCGACAGAAGAACCAGGAGTTCCTAGAGCCAAGTAGGTTTCCCGCAGACCATTCAAGCAGCGATCGTCGAGCACACTAGCATCGCCAGCAAACATGGCGTAGGTGACGTAGCGCAAAATGATTTCCATGTCGCGGAGGCAAGCAGCCATCCGGCGGCTGGTGTAAGCATTACCACCGGGAGAAATTAACTGAGGCTGCTCAGCAAACAGAGCGCGGGCTGCATTCGCCACGATTGTGGAAGAATTGCTGGTGATCCGGTTGACGGTATCCATGCGCTTGTTGCCATCAGCAACCATTGCACTCAGGGCATCCAGTTGAGAAGCACTGAGATACTCGCCCCGTGCATCAGCCTGGGAAACCACCTTTGCAAATGCGTCTAACATAAACTCAATCTCCTAATTTTGTTCAGTTGAGTATGGTTGGCTTCAAAACCGATCAGACAACAGGTTTTGGCTTTAGACTGCTGAAGGCAGCCTCGATGTGGAAGCGGCAGACAGCTCAGATCAACTCCTGACTTTTCTTAACGCAGTTCGCAATCACGAACCCTTTAGAAAAACTTAGAAAGCTTCACATGACCCAAAGCCTTAGAGAGTCTGATGAACTAGTCGTTAAGTCAACCAATCCCATCTCTTCTTATCTTCCATCATTTTTTATACTATGTCGTTGGATCGTTTTTTGTTACAAATTATCAATAACTCTCAACAATGGGATTGAGGAAAATTGATTGAGAGTTTGATCTGAGCTAGGGTTTGGTCGAGCGATCGCAGTTAAGCGATCGCCAGCTTTCTTTCTAGGTCAAATAAAAATCCGTGGATGTACTCTTCTGTCCACTCTGAACCGTAAAACCGCGTGAACATTCCCCGCGCGGGGTCTTTTTCAGCCCGATATCGTAAATAGCGCAACTGAGCCTGCTCAATGTTGGCTAATTTCTGCGGATCGGTGATGGGTTCTGCCTGTTCAACAAAATTCAAGTAGGCTTGCAGATAGGCTTGAAATGCTTCAAAGACATGGGTTTGAACCACTTCGGTTTGGGAAGGGCGCGTCCACAAAAAGGCCGGCGAGAAAAAGGGTTGAGCTTCGGCGGGAAAGTCGCCTCCCCAGGGTAAATGCGGCTGAAAAGCCTCAAAAATTGGCAAAATTGGCTGCGTGTACTTAGCTTGATAGGCCAAATCATCCCGAAACAAGGGCTGCATATCAAGCGCAATCAGATGGCCGCCCGGCAGAGTTACCAAGTCTGCCCCAAAGAACGGCAAGTCGTAATTCAGGTGCGGAAAAATCACAAAATTCAACACCTGAAGCGAACCACCGCCTTGGACATGGGCGGCCCGAATTTGGCGCAGCTTGTCTGACTGATAGCCGTAGCTGGTGGTCAGCACTTCTTCTTGGTGCTTGCCCTTACCTGTAATCGCCGATTTTGACTCATACCCCGCCGGAATTGGATAGGGCTGAAGGTCTAAGTGCTGTTGCAGCAGGGCGATCGCAGAGTCTAAAAACGGCTGATAGAGGGTCATCGCACTCACTTCTTGGCGGCGGCTAAAGGCATCGCGTCTTCAAACAAAAATTCGTACAGGAAGCGCTCCGCCCACTCATGCCCAAAGTAGCTGCTGAACAGCCCGGAAGCTGGATCGCGATCGGCGCTGTACTGGTCATAGTCTTTTTGGGCTTGGACAATTCGCTGGATGTCTGCCGAATCGGTCAACGGCTGAGCTTCGGCTAGCATTTGCCAGTAGAGGTTGAGATAGTCCTTAAAAGCCTCTAACACCCGCGTTTTGACGGTTTCCGGGTCAGTTTTGGCAAACAGCAAATACTTCGAGAAGTATTGGTTGGCGTCGTAAAACTTCATTTCTAGGTTTTGGGCTAAGTCTGGGTAGCGATCGTGGAGCGACTTCAGGGGATGAATGTATTTCCGCAGGTAAACTTCGTCCTGAAACAAAGGCTGAAAGTCCATCACAATCAGGTTTTTCACCTGCCCAAACGAGAGAAAATCAATCCCTAGCAGGGGCAATTCGTAGCCAAAGCTGGGATAAATGACGCTATTGAAAATCTGAGCGCTAGCACCAGCATCAATGTAGGTATAGCGAATCTTGCGAAACTCTGGGCACTGATAGCACCAACTGGTAATTGCGGCGGGGCTTTTGCCGCGATCGCTGACCCGACCCTCTAATCCGGCTGGAATTGAGCGGCTTTGCAAATCAAACTTTTGGAATAACGATTGTTCCAGATGCTCAAGAAACGGCTTATACATGGATGGATTCTAAGGACGGATATACCTAATTGATGAGCGTAGGAGATGCTGAGAGCGGTTGTCCTAATTCTGAGGGACTAAGCAACATTCCGTAATATACCAATCTTCGGTTGCTCAAATGCAGGCAATTTAGGGATTTTGCTCACTCCTGCTAACGAGCTAGGTGATGCTGAACCATCTGGGCTAGGGTTTGTTCAGATACGCAGCGACGTTCAGAGCAGTAGGTCATTAAATAGACGCCATTCATCATCCGAATTGTGCTGGCCCGCACCCGAAAATCGTCGGTAATGAACCAGCAGCGTTCCTGCCCCTGGTTTTGCTCATACTCAGTATCAATCGTCAAAATGCCATCTTGACCAAACCAGTAGCGGCTAATCACCGGAATTTTTTCGACATAGCCCTGATTGCGGAGCAGCTTGCCCGATCGCCCGCTGGCATCATCCGGTAAATCAACCAGGACGGCGGCTTGGTCAGGATTGGGGGCGGCGGTGTCTTGATTGGCTTGCCACATAAAGCTGGCTCCTCCGATTGCCTTGGCTGGATCAATTCCCTGCTGTTCACAGACGGTTTTGACCCGTGGATCAGTCTGCTCAAGGACGCTAATGTAAAGATTTGATTCGCCTGACTCATCGGCGACTAAGTCAAAGTGATGCACCGTCCGCTGTGTGAACCAGGTTCCTTCGCTCTTGCGGAAAAAGTCGATCATTGTCAAGGGAGGTTGCATCGGTCAGGTTCAGAATCGGTTTGCCATTCCTGATCCTACGGCGATAACGGTAAAATACCGATCACTTCTTTACAAGATCTCAAGCAATGGCCGGTCAGCACATCGAGCAGATTTCTCCAGCGACGATCGCCGCCCTTAAAGCGGGACAAACAGATGGCTATCAGTTCGACTTGAGTGGTCTGGATTTGCCAGCGGCTGACTTGAGCCAAGCCAAGCTGATTGGCGTCAATTTCAGTCAGACCAATTTGAGCGGAGCCAATCTGAGCAATACTGATTTGCGGCGAGCTAACTTGCGTAGAGCTATTTTACGTCACGCCAACTTACAGGGCGCTTGCTTGAACCGAGCTAATTTGAGCGGAGCAGATTTGACCAGCGCCAACCTAGAAGGCACCAAACTGCAAGCCGCCCAGTACGACAGTCAAACCATTTTTCCAGAGGGATTTGCCTATAAATCCTCCGGGGCGATCGGCCCAGGAGCGAACTTAAACGGAGCAGCTCTCAACACCGCCAACCTCCGCCATGCTGACCTCCAGTCCGCAAATTTATTGGGGGCTTACCTAACTGGGGCAGACCTGACGGTCGCCAATTTGCAGGCCGCTCGGCTCAGTAGCGCCGACTTACGGCGGGCATTTTTGACCGGGGCTTGCCTGCGTCAGGCTCGGCTGAACGGAGTCAACCTGGCCGGAGTAGACCTGCGGGCAGCAGATTTAACCGATGTTGAGTGCGATCGCCTAGAGAGTATTGCTGGTGCTGATTTTAGCCAGGTGCGGGGGTTGAGTGAAGATTTGCGATCGCGCCTGCTCAGCCACTCAGATCAAGAACTAGACACCTGGAATTCCTTCACCCGTCGCACCACCCGCGAAAGTTTGTGCGATCGCTTCGTTTTAATCGTTGGGGCATAGTTGTAACTCAGCTCTTCAATCTCTCTCTAAGAATTGCGGACAATCTAAGCCCAATGCTTGAGCAGGTCTTGATTGACAGCATCGCGGCTGTACCAAAGATACCAACAAGCGATCGTTCGATAGGGCTGCCAAGGCAGGGCCAACCGCTCGACTATTGCTTTGGTGGGCAAATCATCCAAACGATAAAGGTTGCGGATGGCGGCTCGAATCCCTAAATCGTCTACTGGCAAAACATTAAGGCGATAAAGCTGAAACATCAGCAGCATTTGGACGCTCCAGCGCCCAATGCCTTTAATTTGAGTCAAGGTTTGGATAATGGCTTCATCTTCCATCGTGTGCAACGTAGCCAAATCGGGTAAGTCGGTTAACACCTTTTGGGCTAGATCTTTCAGATAAACAACTTTCATTCCAGGTAAGCCAATGCTCCGCAAAGTTGGATCTGGCGTCGCTAAAATCTCCATTGCTGAGGGAAAGGCGGCGGGTGCATACAAATTAAGGAATCTGGCATAGACCGTATTAGCGGCTTTAATTGAAATCCGCTGATAGATAATTGATTTCACTAATGCCGAGAGCAACGTATCGTCAGTTGGTTGCCGCCCTAAATTGCAATCACCCACCTGCTGGATCAGTTCGCCCAGCAAGGGATCAGACTGTTGCAGATGGGCAAGGGCGATCGCATGATCTAGGGTTGAACGGCTTGGGTTCACGGCTAAGGCGTTTGAGTGGTCTAGTCAATATTCTGAGTCAAATCTGGCCGGTTGTCTGGAAAAACATCCTGTGAGAATCAGGCGATCGCATTTCTTTGTTCTGGCAAACTTAGCGGTTGACCGCTTGGGCGATCGCCGCTAGGGCTTCATCACACCAAGTCACCCACTCTTCTTGATAGCGAATGCCCCGCCGAATAATTAAATGCATGTACAGGTCTTTCAGTTCTAGTGCATCAAGATTTTGGGCAAAATGCTGATCTAATTTTTTTACCTGCTGCACCATGTCCAGGTGGAGCTGCCGCCGTCGTTCAATTTCACGGATCACGACAGATGAAGGAACCAGATGCCCCGCCAGCCCCATAACGCCCAAATCTTCACGAATGGCCGTTGGTTCGCAGGGTTTGGTCAACCAATCGAGCAGCTCTTGTTGCCCCTGACCTGTAATTGAATAAATTTTTTTATCGAGTCGTCCCGGTTGCGGAATTGCCTCATAGGTGACGCTGCCCTGCTGCTCTAGCTTCGTCAGCTCAGCGTAAACCTGCTGCTGACTTGCTTTCCAAAAGCAACTGCCAAACCCCTCAGCAAACTCCTTGGCCACGTCATAGCCACTCAGCGGCTGACGAGACAAGAACGCCAGGATGGTGTGTTTGAGTGCCATCCCTAAACTCCCCACTTGACGGATGCAATAAATTGAGTATACCTTAGTTTTTGTATTCAAATTTTTGAATACAACGACTGGAGTAAATAGGTTCACCTTTAGAGGGAAGTCACAATGCCAGAAGAAACAGCGGATCATCCCGGAGTAATTGCCTTTCCGCCAGCACTTTTTGCTGGAACACTCACGCTAGGGCTATTGCTTCAGTTCATTTTTCCGGCTACGTTCCTGCCGCGATTGCTCGCGATTCCATCAGGCGTAATCGTACTTGTTGGCGCAGCTTCGATCGCAATTTCGGCTTTTCGGGCGATGGGCCGCGCCCAGACAGCAGTTAATCCTGCTCGTCCAACGACAGCGATCGTCTCTGATGGAGCATTCAGGTTTAGTCGCAACCCGCTTTATTTGTCTTTAACACTGCTTTATATCGGGATGACGCTACTTTTTAACGCACTTTGGGCGCTGTTGCTGCTGGTGCCGCTGATCGTGGTGGTGCAAACCGGCGTGATCGAGCGCGAAGAGGATTATTTAGAGCAAAAATTCGGGGATGAATACCTGCGCTACAAGGCAAGTGTGCGGCGATGGGTGTGAATAATGGGGGCAAACACATGAATCATCTAAATCGGGGAGCTAGATCTCAATTTCGGGGAAGTTGGCAGCAGCGATTATTGACTCTGTATGGGCCTTGGGCAGTTGTGACGGGGGCTTCCTCTGGAATCGGGCAGGCGCTCGCGCTCAAACTGGCTGAATCTGGGCTGAATCTGGTTTTGGTTGCCCGGAATCGAGGCAGGCTGGAACAGATGGCAACCGATCTGACCGCTCGCTACGGAATTGAGGTTCACGTGGTTGACCTCGACTTGGGACTAGAGACCAGCGTTGAAAGGCTAGCCGATGCCACCCGTAATTTGGATGTCGGTTTACTGGTGGCGGCGGCTGGTTTTGGCACATCAGGAGCGTTTCTCGACGCCGACCTGGAGCAGGAGCTGGAAATGCTGAACGTTAACTGCCGCGCCCTTTTGGGGTTGAGCTGGTACTTTGGGCGGCGATTGGCCAAGCGGGGTGGCGGTGGCCTGGTGCTGATGAGTTCGATCGTCGGGTTTCAAGGGACGCCGTTTGCTGCCCACTACGCCGCAACCAAGGCCTATGTACAAGCGCTAGCTGAAGGGTTGGCTGTGGAACTTGCGCCCTTGGGAGTTGATGTTTTGGCAGCTGCGCCCGGCCCCACCCACTCCGGCTTCGCCAGCCGGGCTGGCATGAAGATGGGAGCAGGGCTGCAACCCCAGGCGATCTCTGAGCCGATTCTTGCGGCCTTGGGCCGCCGATCAACAGTGCTGCCGGGGCTGCTCTCAAAACTCCTCACCTATTCGTTGATGCCGCTGCCCCGCTGGGCCCGGGTTCGGATCATGGGTGGGGTAATGGATGGGATGACAAAGCACCGGAGAAATACAAGCTTGAGTTTGCCGGAGGTTGAATAGGATGAACATTACCTTGCCCAAAACTCGTCGGCGACCGCTGGTGCTGGTGGCGATCGCTGCTTTAATCGCAAGTGGAGCTGGCTATGTCGCGATCGCGAATCGGCCGACACCATCAGTAATTTCAGCATCTCCAGCCCCAGTCGCAACGGTGTCTGCTCTGGGGCGACTGGAACCGGATGGAGAACTGATTCAGGTGTTTGCGCCTACGTCCTTGGAAGGGGCACGAGTTGAACGGTTGCACGTAACCCACGGGCAGCGGATTCGCAAAGGCGATCTGATTGCAGTTCTAGATAGCTATCAGCGGCGGCAAGCGGCTTTAAAAGAGGCCCAAGAGCAGGTGCGGGTGGCACAAGCCCAGTTGCGTCAGGTGGAAGCGGGCGCAAAATCAGGGCAAATTCGGGCCCAAAAGCGAGTCGTCGATCGCCAACGGGTAGAACTACAAACTGAAACCACGGCTCAAGCAGCCACGATCGCCCGGCTGACAGCAGAACTACAGAATGCAGAACTGGAAGATCAGCGCTATCAAGCCCTCTATCAGGAAGGAGTTGTCTCGGCTTCCTTGCGAGACGCGAAGCAACTCACCGTCGATACCGTCAGGCAACAACTAACCGAAGCGCGGGTGAATCTGAGCCGGATTCAGTTATCGCGGCAGCAGCAGGTTTCGGAAGCCCAAGCCAATCTTGATCAAATTGCCGAGGTGCGTCCGGTGGATGTGAATGTAGCCCGATCGCAGGTGGCGAAGGCGCAAGCGGCAGTGGCGCGGGCCCAGGCAGACCTCGATTTGGCGACAGTGCGATCGCCGCAAGCGGGGCAAGTGCTCAAAATCCACGCCCGTCCCGGAGAACTGGTTGGCAATCAAGGCATGATCAGCCTAGGGCAAACCGAGCGGATGGTAGCGGTGGCAGAAGTCTACGAGTTAGACCTCAGCCGGATTCGAGTCGGACAAACCGCCACCGTGATTAGCAAGAACAATGCGTTCCCGGAGGTGCTGCGCGGTCAGGTTAGAGAAGTTGGGCTAGAGATCAGCAAGCAAGATGTCTTGAACACCGATCCAGCCGCCCAATTTGATGCGCGGGTGGTCGAGGTGAAAGTGCGATTGGATAGTGCATCCAGCCGTCGAGTGGCCGGGTTAACCAATTTGACTGTGCAAGTGTCAATCGATGTCAAATCCTGAGGAAATCGAATGACTAAATTAATTCAGAATCAGAATATTCAGCCCAAGAAACCCCTGTTTTTGGCTTGGTTACAGTTGCGAAAAGAGCGGGCGCGGCTGCTGGTGGCGATCGCTGGGATTAGCTTTGCCGATGTGCTGATGTTTCTGCAAATGGGCTTTCGCGGCGCGCTGTTTAGTAGCGCGGTGGAATTCCACAACAGCTTGAATGGCGAAATTGTCATGCTCAGCAGTCGCTCGCGATCGCTAATTTCCCTGGATCGGTTTACAGAGCGGCGGTTATATCAGGCTGCCGGAGTGGCGGGAATTGCATCGGTGAGTCCGATTTACCTGAATGCGATTCAGTGGCGGAATCCTGAAAACAAAGAGATTTGGGATATCTACGCGATCGGGATCAACCCAGAACACCATGTCATGAATCTGCCGGGAATCGAAGCCAATCGCCATCAACTGCGCCAGCCAGATACGGCCCTATTCAATCTGGGATCGCGGCCAGAATTTGGCCCGATCGCCCAACAGTTTCAGGCCGGAAAGCCGATCACGACTGAAATTAATGAACGTCAAGTCCAGATTCGAGGATTGTTCAAGCTGAGTCCAACCTTTGGCATCAATGCCTATTTAGTCACCAGCGATCTCAACTTTTTACGGATGGCTGATTTCCGCCAGGCTGGATTACTGGATGTCGGCCTGATCAAACTCAAACCCGGTGCAGATGTGCAAGCAGTTTTAGCTGAGCTGCGATCGCGGTTGCCTAATGATGTCAAAGTCATGACCAGAGAGGACTACGCCAAAGCAGAAGTAGCCTTCTGGAACGCTAGCACTCCGGTCGGCTATACGTTTGATTTGGGTGTGGTGATTGCGTTTATCGTCGGGGCGGTGATTGTCTACCAGATTCTCTACAGCGATGTCACCGATCATTTGCCCGAATATGCCACCCTCAAGGCAATCGGGTTTCGCGATCGCTATTTGCTGATTGTTGTCTTTCAAGAATCACTGATCTTGGCCGCCCTGGGGTTTGTGCCGGGAACTCTAATTGCCTTGGGCATCTATCGGATTACAAATCTGGCTACGATGCTGCCAATGGCAATGGATCTGGGGCGAATTGTGTTTGTGTTTGTCCTGACGGCGATCATGAGTTCGTTCTCGGCCGGAATGGCTGTCCGTAAGCTGCAAACGGCTGACCCGGCGGATATTTTTTAGGAGCTGAAGATGTCTCAATCAGTGGCAATCGCGATCGCTCACCTGAATCATTACTTTGGTCAAGGCTCACTGCAAAAACGGGTCTTGTTTGACGTTAACCTGCAAATTAAGCGGGGTGAAATCATCATCATGACCGGCCCATCCGGTTCCGGCAAGACCACGTTGCTAACCCTGATCGGAAGTTTGCGATCGGTGCAAGCGGGCAGTTTAAGCCTCTTAGGGTCGGAGTTGCTGAATGCCAGCAAAGCGCAAATGACGCTGGCTCGACGCCAGATTGGCTATATTTTCCAAGCCCATAACCTGCTAAATTTTCTGACGGTTTACCAAAATGTTGAAATCGGCTTAGAAATTCATCCGGTGTCTGCAATCGAAGCAGAGACTCGGATTCGGAGTATTTTGCACTCCGTCGGCTTAGACCATCGCCTAGACTATTATCCCAGCGATTTATCGGGCGGGCAAAAGCAGCGGGTGGCGATCGCCCGGGCCCTAGTCAGTCAGCCGCAAATTATTCTGGCCGATGAACCGACGGCAGCCCTCGATAAACAATCAGGACGAGATGTTGTAGAAATTATGGAAAAGCTGGCTAAACAGCAAGGCTGCACGATCTTGCTTGTCACCCACGACAATCGGATTCTCGACCTTGCCGATCGGATCATTTACATGGAGGATGGCTGTTTAGTCGATCGGGCAGAGGCTGCGCGGACGATCGGGGCGAAAGTTTAAACACAAGACTGCCTGAGAACAACCATGTTGCCAACAGGAGTTACGCAGTCGAGTGAATTTCTGACCTTTTTCGCCCCCCCAGCCCCCCAAATTTGGGCTTCGACGTGAGCTTTCGACCCGTCGGCTGACGCTCTGGGAAGCCTGAGCTCAAGCCGAAGGGCGCTCAGCCGAACGGGGAGAAACTTCTGAAGTCTCCCAGAATTGCGGCATTTAGGGGGCAACTGCGTAACTCCTAACTAATTCATAACAATTAAGGTTTACGTAGACGCAAAAGCGAGAACAACTCTAGAATTAAAGCGTTCTAGTCTGCTAGTTCTTGTTCTGAATCAATTTTGGAGAAATTCCGGTGGATGTGAAGCTAGTTTTGATTGGGATTACCCCGATATTTATTACTCTTTGCCTGCTGTTTGGCACCAAGAACGGTTTCTATGACACCGACCAGTACCACGGCAATGGCTCTGCCCATAGCAGCGACATTTAGAGCAGCAGCACTGACGGTTTTTCAAGGTTGTTACACTTGCCCAGAACTTGGTAGCCTACTTTACACTTAGACCTAGAAGAGTTGTTCAACCCGTCAACTCTGGCAGGTGACATGTATGGAAGCTAAGGAACAATTTGCTTGGTTGACCTAGAATGCATTCCCTATGCTGTCGGCCATGCTGATGAGGGCGTATCTCTGCTGGTGCGGATGGGCCCCTACCGAATTTTGCTTGATTGCGGGCTGCGCCAGATTGACGTGCTGCGAGAGCCAGTCGTCTGGTATCCTGATCGCCCTGGCAATTCTCCTGAGCCAAATCATCCCTCAGACTTAACTCTCTCCGACCTACCGGCTGATTTAGTCCTGTGTAGCCATGCTCACCCCGACCACGCGAGGGGACTGCTGGCGCTGCACCAAGCCTTTCCGCAGTTGCCGATTTGTGGCAGCGAAGTCACGGCTCATTTGCTGCCGCTGAATTGGCCGGCTACCGAAGTGCCCCTGTTTTGCCAGGCCTTGCCTTGGCGATCGCCGGTTGAGTTGGCGGCGGGGCTAAGCGTAGAACTTTTTCCGGCCGGGCACTTACCGGGGGCGGCTGCGTTTTTATTGACCTACAAGCCTGCTCTCGCCGAATCTGAATCACGTCCCTACACGCTGCTCTATACCGGAGATTTTTTTCTGTCGAATTCCCGGTTGGTCGAGGGGTTGCCACTGGAGGAACTGCGAGGCTCCGCCCCGGATGTTTTGATTGTGGAAGGCAGTTTTGGCACCGCTCGCCATGCCCATCGCCGCCAGCAGGAAAACCAACTGGCAGAGCGGATTTCCCAGGCGATCAAGCAGGGCACTTCGGTGATGCTGCCGGTGCCCGTCTTGGGTTTGGGGCAGGAGCTGCTAATGCTGCTGCGGAGCCATCACTACTTTACGGGGCAAAACCTAGATATTTGGGTAGAAGAGGCGATCGCGATTGGCTGCGATGCCTATCTCGACATTCTGCCCCAGCTCCCGGCCAACGTGCGTAATTTTGCTCAGAACCAGCCCCTGTTTTGGGATCAGCGGATTCGCCCCCGCGTCCAGCGGCTGCGATCGGAGCAGCGAGATAGTTTGGGCAAGCCAGCCTGCATTGTGCTAGTGGATCAAAGTGTGGATGTGCAGGCTTACTGCCAACACTCAGACTGGCTGATTTTACTGCCCCGCCAGATGGCTGGTGATACTTCTGTGTTGCTAGAGAACATCCAGGCTGCGGCTCAAACTCAGCCAGCCGAATTGAGCCTAGAAACCTATCTGCTGGCTGAGCATTCCGATGGCCCAGCCACGACGCAATTGATTCATAATCTCCGCCCTCAACACATTGTGTTTGTCCACGGCAGCAGCACCTACTTGGCTGACCTAACGGGCTTAGATGAGTTGAGCAATCGCTACCATCTCCATTGCCCAGCCGCTGGCACCCGGGTAGAACTGCCGATCGCCGAGACTTTTCAGCCCACCCAGCCCGAAACCAACACCAGCTATGAAGGAGAAGTGGCAGAACTGGGCAGCGTGGTCACAATTAGCCTGCCCCAAGCCCTCACCGACGACCCGCGCTGGCGCAACTTTGCTGATACGGGTCTGGTGGTGGGCAGTTGGCAGGGGGAAGAGTTTGTGATTAGAGGGCTATCTGCCCAAGACATTTTGCTGGAGCGATCGCCCGCTATGACCGCAATTAACTGCTGCGCCACCTGTGTCTACTACCGGGGGCAGCGCTGCTGGAATCAGACTTCGGCTCTGTTTGGGTTTAAAGTCTCCCCAGAAGGATATTGCCCCGTCTACGAACCGCTCGACTTTGAGTCAGGGCATGATTTGGAGAGCTAGCGATCGCCACTTGCCTATTCTGAAGTTAAAGTCATATCCAGTTTTGTATCGGTGTTCATTACCATCGGTGGTTCAGTCTTGGAGATGGTGATCGCCATTTCAGCCTGAGATTGGATCGCTAGTTGGGCGCTAGTTGGCATCATCCGATCGAAGCTGAGGGTCATTTGTCCTTGCCCCGTTGTGTTGAGGGACTTGATCTCCAGACTGCTTGCAGCCGGCAATCCAGGTAAATTCATGGTTTGGTTGGTCATTTGCTGCTCTAACCCCACCTTTAGCATTGCGGCTCCATTTTGGAGCTTAACTACTTCATAGGTGGCAGCTTGCGGCAGCTTCATGCCAAAAACACTCACGTCTGAGGCAACCCGCCATTTCGCCCCCACCCCGACTGCTGGTTCCGGCATCGCAACGGAAATTTGATTGATCGAGTCAGACATTTGATCCAACATTTGCCGCGTCATGCTATCCATGCTGTCTGGAACGTTAAACTTGGCTGATTTGGTCTGCCCCCGGCTATCCACCACAATCACGCCGGTTAGATCCTTGATTTTGGCAAACTGCGATCGCATTGCTTCTGCGGCCGCAGGTGGCTGCTTAGCATCCTCGGTCAGATTGATATCGGTGTAGCGAAACTGATAGTGAATATCGCCATTCGGGTCAATTTGGCTGACCGTCGTCTCGATTTTGATCACAATTCCTGGCAGCTTAGTATTGGGCATGGGAGCATTAGCCTGATCGCTCTTCATACTCATATCCATGCTCATGCTCATGGTAGACAGTTGCTTGGTTTGCAGTACGGGTTTGAAGCGCAATGCTTGGCGTGGCTCTACCCCCGGATCGAGCAGCTCAACTGGGGAGACGGCTGGTTTTACATCTGTAGCTTGAGTAACGGCTGCGGGTTCAGCAAAAACGGAGCGCGTAAGAGTTTGCAGTCCTCCTCCAGCCGCTAGGAGAATTAAAGACCCAGCTAACAAAGCTTTTTTCATAGTGTTTAACTGCCAATAATCGCCTAAATCCGGCTAACAAGATTGAACTCGATCTTAAGAGTGCATCCCACTTTTGCAATGAGTATAAGTACTTAGGACTAATGTTCTGAAGCAACGCTAAACTTTGAGTAATTGACCTCTCCCCCAGGAAACGTATGGACAGTGCCAAGAAGACCAAAATCCAA
>JAESGG010000047.1_pt1 | contig 47847 bp, 56 predicted proteins | sample 9266231 | NCBI WGS metagenome assembly JAESGG01 (sample SAMN14515337, study PRJNA621664) | algae metagenome | isolation source: Aphanocapsa sp. GSE-SYN-MK-11-07L and co-occurring heterotrophs from wet... | place: USA: Grand Staircase Escalante National Monument, Utah | collected 2006-04-16 | reverse complement strand
GCCAGTGTAATTTTGAGTTTAAGAGCTTTAGTTTTGACACCTAATCGTTGGAGTCAGTTTTGGAGCAAATTAAACCAGTATGGCTTTCCAGTTGCTACTTGATATATCAGATAGAGGTCGCACCCTCCTGATCAGTACATTTATGATGTCACTACACAAAGATTTGGTTACAGGCTGAATCATGCGTTTAGCGACGACTGGAAACTCCGTAATAGTTTTGCTGTTGTTACGAGTAACACCAGAAGAGATTCACCAAATGTTGTTATAGAGTTAGTAGACGACCAATTTTTAAGAGTGGACGCTCAAGATTTTGAAGCCATAACAGATAACTATTTTGGACAGATCGACTTGCTTGGGAAATTTAATACGGGATCTATTTCACACCAACTCCTAGTGGGCTTCGACTTCAATATCTTTTCCCAACCTATTGAGGGCGTTTTTGGAGCTACCAATCTTCCCGCTTTAGATATTTTTAACCCAGATTACGATGTTCCAGATCCGATATACAGTACATCTCTGGCGTTTGATCGACGGGTTGAATCCTATGGTGTCTATCTTCAGGATCAAATCACGCTCCTAGATAACCTGAAGCTACTGATTGGCGGACGCTATGATTGGGTTTCAGAAGATTATGAAATATTCGATGACAACATCGATACCCCCATCCAGAATGACGGCGCGTTTAGCCCTCGCATTGGGCTAGTGTACCAACCTATCAAACCGATTTCTCTCTATGCCAGCTATAGTCGGTCTTTTACTCCTACTAGTGGATTCAACCCCGATGGTAGGGCGTTTGAGCCAACTAGAGCGACCCAATACGAAACAGGTATTAAAGCTGATTTTTTAGAGGGAAAGCTCTCAGCAACATTAGCAGCCTATCAAATCACCAAGACGAATGTGACCACACCCGATCCGAGTAATCCTACGTTTTTCATTCAGGTAGGAGAGCAACGGAGTCGCGGGATTGAGTTAGATATTGTGGGTCAGATTCTACCCGGTTGGAAATTGATTGGTTCCTATACTTACACCAATGCTGAAGTCACCAAGGATAATTCCACTCCTGCTGGCAATAAATTGTTAGGTGTGCCGGAGAATCAAGCCAGCCTATGGACAACTTATGAGATTCAGAAGAGCAATGTAAAGGGTTTGGGGTTTGGATTAGGACTATTTTATGTAGGTGAGCGGCAAGGAGACTTAGCTAACACATTTACGCTGCCAAATTACTTGCGTACTGATGCAGCGATTTACTACCGTCGAGGTCGCTTGAACGCGGCTATCAATATCCGGAATCTATTCGACACGGACTATATCAGAGCCTCTGATGGTGGAAGATTTTCTCTTCAACGAGGTGCGCCGTTTACGATTACAGGTTCTATCAGTTGGGAGTTTTAGGGCAGTAATAGGGTTGGATAGGCAAGAAAGTGCGATTTTTATGCGTATTCTACTAACCAATGGTCTAAATCTGTCAAACAGGTGAAATCGAGCAGTAATCGCTCCTCTAAATTCCTAAACCACTGTTCGAGATCAGCGATTCTCCGTTGGAGAGGCTTTGCCAACGCTTCAAACTCCAGCAAAGCTTCATCCAGGTTTTCTAACTGTTCTAGGCAGAGAGTGCTAATGCGCGATCGCGGTTTAGAACCAGGGGGCGATCTCGGTTGTTTCGAGTGGGGCGATCGCATAAAACTTAGATAATTTAGGAGCAATTGCCCAATGATTCAATCCAATCAACCTCAAGACCAGTGCTTTTTCCTATTCCTCTTGCTCGATGATTGCTCTGATTTCACCCGCAGCAATATCAGCATGCTCGGACTTTGGATAAATCGTCAGAAGAATGATTCCAGTTGTAGTTTGGAGATAGTAAATGAGGCGATATCCACCGCTTTTCCCTTTCTGAATATCCGTGTTGCGAATTCGCACCTTAAAGACCATATAACCGATGTTCGGGATCTGATCACCAATGATGTTGCCATTTTGAAGTTCTTCAATCATCGGTTGAACATCTTGGTAAATGCTACGATACTTCTTTGCCAGAGTGCGTAAATCACGAGTAAAAGTTCTAGCCGCTTCAACCTGTACGATCGGCAGATCAGTCATGCTCAATCCCTTCCCAGATTTGAGAGACAGGCACAGTTTGTCCAGTCATTGCTTCGTGCCAAGCCTGTCGAAAATTAGCCAAAATTTCCTCTTTCGACACCAGCAGATCAGATTCAGGTTCAGTTTCATCAATCAAAACAATGACTTCGACTCGACCATTCACATCCGCAAGAGGCTGATCTAGATGGATCTGCCCCCGCTCATCAACGTGACCTGTGGCTTTAACTGCTCTCATGCCGCTTAACTGCGTTTGGGTTGATATTCAAGCATTATAGCGATACCTTCGGCAAACTTCGCGATTCGCGCCACAGTCCTCGTTCACAACCAGGGGGCGATCGCGGTTGTTTCGAGTGGGGCGATCGCTCCTCTAAATTTCTAAACCACTGTTCCAAATCAGCGATTCTCCGTTGGAGAGGCTTTGCCAACGCTTCAAACTCGGGCAAAGCTTCACCCAGGTTTTCTAACTGTTCTAGGGAATGGGGGCTAATGCGCGATCGCAGTGAGGCAAAAAGCGATCGCCCGTTCTCTGCTTGTGGCTCTGGCTTCTGGGGGCGATTGTCATTTCACTTGCACTATAAGAGAAGCGATCGCTCTTGCAGGAGTATGCTGCGAAAGTGCTGTATGCAGATAAACTATGGCAAGATTGGAGACATTGATTCTAGAAAAGCTACAATGCCGCTCAGCATCCGCAAAAAAATCATTGAGTTAAGTAGGAAGCGGCTTGCTAAGGGCTATGGCAGTGGCAGCAGTCAAGCATTCCTACGTCAGATTCAACCTCGCTGGAACTCCATTGAAATGGCTGTCCATGACCATATCCTCTGTGCCTACGTTGTTACAGGAGGAGTCGCAACTCAGTTGTATATGCCATCCCGCCAAACTGAGGATATTGACATTTTGATTCGCAAAGCTGATCTCAAAACCCTGGAGGCAAATCTGGAAACCGCAGGAGCAAGACTTATCGAAGTCCTATCGCCCATTACAGATAAACTTCCCCTGGAAGGAAATTCCTGGCAATTACCCAGTGGCATCTCTCTGGATGTCCTGTTTGCTGAGGGGCAGTGGGTAAACGAGGCAGTCAGCCAACCTGTATATTCAGAGCAACAGCCCAATATTCCGTTTATCTGCCTTCCCTACCTAGTGCTAATGAAACTAAACTCTAGTCGATCGCAGGATATTGCCGATGTTGAGCGAATGCTGGGCAATAAATCAGACCAGGACATTGCAGAGGTGAGTCAAGTGATGCAATCGTTTTATCCAGAAGCTCTGGATGATCTTTACAGCTTGATTGAAATCGGGCGATTGGAATATCGTCCAAGGCTGGAACAGGAGCGTATCTACCCCAATGCTCAAGATATGGGGCTGTGATATTTTTCGGCGAATTTTAGGGGCGATGCGGTGAAAGAAGGGCGATCGTGCTTGTTCTGCTTGCGCTTCTGCACTGAAGGAGCGATCGCCAAAATTCACCTTAAAATAGTTAAAAGTATTAATCTGATTAAATTGTTGCAATGACTACTCATCCTCTCCTCAAAGTTGAAATCTCTCAACTCAGCATTGCTGAACGCATCCAACTTGCCGAAGACCTCTGGGACAGCATCCTTGAGCAGCAAGACGAACTGCCCCTCACTGATGCTCAGAAACAGGAACTCAATCGCCGACTAGAACGGTATCAGCAAGACCGAATAATTGGCTCAACTTGGGAAGAAGTCAAGCAACGATTAGGCTGCTCTCAATGAGCTATAACCTCATCATTCGCCCTGAGGCAGAGTTAGACATTCAAGACGCTTTCGAGTGGTATGAAACACAGGTTCCAGCTTAGGATCTGAGTTCGTTCGAGCAGTTGATACCTGTTTATCTGGCATTGGGCGCAATCCTCTTGCTTATCCACTCATCTATCAGCAGGCACGACGAGCACTCATTCGACGCTTCCCCTATGGCATCCTCTACGTCTTTTGACCTTACCCCAAGAAAGTGGACAGGTAAGTTAAGCTGCGATCGGGTAATTGAGAGCGCTCCAATAATTCTCTTCAAACTGAACCGGGGAAAGGTAGCCGATGGTCGAGTGGAGTCGTTGTCGATTGTAGAACACTTCAATCCACTCCGCGATCATCGTTCTGGCGATTGCCCGTGTAGAGAACATTCGGGGATGAATCAACTCGGTTTTGAGGGTGCCAAAAAAGCTTTCAGCCACAGCGTTATCCCACAGCAGTTCCTTTAAGCGGGGGAACCCCGCCAACGGACTGCCTCAACAATTAGCCCGACGGCTCATACTACAGGTGATGCCAGCTTTCTGGAGCGCCGTTTGGTAGTCTCCACTGGCATATTGGCTGCCCCGGTCAGAATGAAAGATCAATCCGGTAAGTGAAGGGAGGCGCTGTCCTAAAGCAGCATCTAGAGCGGTTAAGACCAAGTCTGTCCGTAGATGCTCTGCCATTGACCATCCCGCGACCCGGCGAGAGAACAGATCAATAATGACGGCTAAGTACAGCCATCCTTGAGCTGTGGGAATGTAGGTGATGTCAGCGACCCACCCTCGATCTGGCTCTGTTGTCATAAAGTTCCGATTTAAGACGTTTTCCGCAATCGGCAAGTCATGCTAAGGATCGTGGATTAAATAACCTGTAATTTTGGCTTTGCGGTGTAATTCCATTGAGGCAAGAATTCATCAAAAACAATTTTCGGGTTGGATTGGAAGTCTTCAGCTACTTTTCGACCCGTCTGATAGGTTTGATCAAGAATTGTCGTCAATCCCTGTAGCCCAGTGCGAGTGGTGGCGGTTGCCCTCAGGTGTTGCACGGCTTGGACACTCTCAAAAATCACCCCCTGACAGACGCGAGAGAGATGGGGAAACAACCGATGTTCAATCGGATTGTACTTGGAGGTATAGGGTGGGTAGGGGGCAATGCGAATGTCGATGCCTAACTCGTTGACCAACGTCTGTAAGTCCTGCTTAACGATGTCATAGCGTCAGCTATTGCTGCCGCCGCCCTCACAGACCAGTAAAATCGAGTCCGCTAGCGGATAGCGCCCTTTGCCATAGGGGTTCCACCCGTCGCGAATCGAGTCACAGGCAAACTCGCTGGTATCATGGCTGGTGCCAATCTGGATGTGGGTATGTTTGCATCACTTCACCTGATGATTAATCTGCCTCTCTAGCTTACAGATACAATTAAAGAATTACACCTTATTTAATCTATGATCCTTAGAATCAGTCGTGACCTTGAATTGACGCTGGGGACGAGCGTTGATACCGAGTGTTGCCATTAACCGAACGACTCGTTGGCGACCAACTTGAAACCCGTTTGCGACCAAAGAGGCAGGAATCCGAGGTGAGCCATAGGTTTGACGGCTCCCTTGATGAATCTGTTGAATCTGCTGGGACAAGATTTCATTCTCCTGAGTTCGAGGGGATATTTTGCGTTTGAGCCAGGCAGAGTCGCCACTTCTAGACAGCTTGAGCACTTTACACATCAAGGCAATCGGAAAATTTTCCTTCTCTGCGTCGATTAGCTCAAAGGGTCTGAGCTTTCCTGAGCAACGGCAGGGTCAGTTGTCCTTGAGGGTCTGGCTGACGGTCAATCTGGGCTTGTTTGACCCAGTTGCGGAGGGCACTTTCAGTCAGACCCATTTCTTTGGCAACCTGGCTCACCGGTTTGCCAGATTGATTGACGATGCGGACTGCCTCAGCCTTCTGCTCGTCTGTAAATAGCCTGCGGGGTTTTTGTGTCATGTGAACATGCTCCTGAGTTGACGACTCTTGGGAATTGTCCACTTTTTCGGAGCAAGGTCAGTTTGCCTAGAGCCTGCATAAGTTCGGTTGAATTAAGCGTCGCAAGCGATGGTATATAGATCTAGGTGCATGCGATCGCAACTGCCGGTCATGGGGAGTCATTGATCAGAGCCAATTTGTAACAAAGGCCGATGAAGAATAATGATTGAAGTTGAGCATTTGAGCAAGATTTATGGCTCAACCCAAGCAATTAAAGACGTCACTTTTCGGGTCGAGCCAGGGGAAATTTTAGGGCTGCTGGGCCCGAACGGAGCCGGTAAAACCACCACAATGCGGATTTTGGCCGGCTATTTGCCGGCCACCGCTGGCAATGCCACAATCGCTGGGTTTGAGGTGCATACCCAACCGATGCAAGTCCGGCAGCGGATTGGCTACCTGCCAGAAAGTCCGCCACTTTACCCAGAAATGACGGTGGAAGGATACTTGAATTTTGTTGCCCGCCTAAAAGGGGTGAATGCGGGCGATCGCCCCCAGCGTTTGAATGCAGCTTTGACTGGCTGCAACCTGCAAGACAAGCGCAAAGTGATTATCCGCAAGCTGTCCAAGGGCTATAAGCAGCGGGTAGGGATTGCCCAAGCGATCGTCCACAACCCGCCCGCCATTATTTTGGATGAGCCAACGGTTGGGCTAGACCCGCGCCAAATTATTGAGGTGCGAAATTTGATCAAATCCCTGGCGGATGGGGATACAACCGTGATTCTTTCGACTCACATCTTGCCGGAGGTGAGCAGCATTTGTAACCGGGTGGCAATTATTCATCAGGGCGAAGTGGTGGCCAGCGGCGGACTCGATAATTTGATGGGCCAACTGACCGGCGGTTCCACGTTTGACCTGGAAGTGGCGGGCAACCAAGCTGAAATTGCGGCTCATCTCCAAAACCTGCCTCAAATTCGCTCCCTGGAGTGGCTGGGGCATGAGTTTCTGCCCGACCATCACCATCGACTGCGGATTAGCGGTGATGCCGATCAAGAATTGGGCAAGGCGATCGCCACTACTCTTGTCAACAGCGGCATCGGGCTATACGAAATGCGGCGCAGCGGTGGCAATTTAGAGGAAGTGTTCTTAAAGTTAACGACGACGGAGCTAGGGGCATCAAATCTAGAAGAGACTCCTCTAGAGGAAATCCCACTGGCTACTGATCTAGCCGAGCCGGAACCGGCAGGAGATGCCTAATATGCGTATTATCTTCAATAATCTGCTGGCGATTTACCGCAAGGAACTGCAAGGCTATTTTGCTTCCCCGCTGGCCTATGTAATTGCGGGCGTGTTTTGGCTGCTCTCTGGCTTGTTTTATGCCTTTATTTTAAAATCTGTAGTTGATTATGCCAGCCAAATTGGCGCCAATGCTCAACAAACCGGGCTACCGCCGCAGCCCGTTGATGTGCCTTATCTGGTCTTGCAGAGTTTTTTGGCCGTGATGGGTTCCCTGTCGCAGGTGATTTTACCCATGCTGGCCATGGGCTTATATGCCGAAGAGCGCAAACGGGGGACGTTGGAACTCTTAGCCACTTCTCCAATCACGAATTGGGTCGTGGCGCTGGGCAAGTGGCTGGGGGTGATGACCTTTTATGTGACGCTGCTGTTGCCCGTGATGGTCTACGAAGCAATTGTGTTTGACAGTGCCAATCCGCCTGCTTCGGTTTGGATCTTTTTAGCTGGACACCTGGGGCTAGTTTTATTGGCGGGTTCAATTCTGTCCCTGGGGTTGTTTATTTCTTCCCTGACGGATAGTTCAATTTTGGCGGCAATGCTGACGTTTGGTCTGATTCTGCTGCTGTGGATTGTCGATTTGCTTGGCAAAACCATTGGTGGGCCGGTGGGCGATGTCCTCAGCCATTTATCTTTGCTGAAACACTACACTGACCTCAGCCAAGGCGCAGTTGACAGCGGCGGACTGGTTTTGTTTGCCAGCTACATTTTTCTGGGCCTGTTTCTAACTGCCCAATCGATTGATGCCTTTAGATTTCAGCGCTCTTAGCCAATTTTAGCCATGAAGACTTTTCTCCCTCGCCTCCAGGCAAAATGGCCCTACTTGTTTTGGCTGGGGCCGCTGTTAATTGTGGTCGGCTTTTCAGCCGCAGCCGTGGCTGGTCAGTGGGCTGGCTGGCCGCAAGGGTTGGCGATCGCCGGTGCGGTAATTGTCGCCTTAGGATTACTCTGGCTGGCTAGTGGCAGCAAAGGCTTTTGGGGCAAACGCTCCACCCAGGTCAGCACTAATGCCTTAATTTCTACTGTGGCGGTGCTGGTGATGATTGGGCTGCTGAATTTTTTGGCAGTCCGGTTTGACCATCGGATTGACCTCACCGATCAGCAGGCGCTCTCCCTGGCTCCCCAATCCCAGCAAGTGGTGAGCAATCTCAAGCAGCCCGTCAAGCTGTGGGTGTTTGAGACGCAACCCGATCCAGCCATCCAGGCGCTGTTAGAGCAGTACGAACGCCAGAGCAATGATAAATTCAGCTACCAATTTGTCGATCCGCAAGCTGAACCAGGGTTGGCCCAAAAATATAAGCCGCAGGCCCTCGGCGATGCCTTTCTAGAATCTGGGCAAAAAAGAGAACCCGTCACGGGCGGCCTGTCTGAGGTCAACTTGACGCCTGCTCTCCAGCGTCTACTCAGCGATCGCAAATCCGTTGCTTACTTTACCTTCGGGCACGGCGAAGTTGCGCTTGAAAGTGGTCAAGTCAGCCTAAGCCAAGCGATGCAGGCGCTTCAGCAAAAGAATATTTCTGCTCTGCCGCTCAACCTGCTGACCACCGGCAAAGTTCCCACCGATGCCAATGTTGTCGTGATTGCTGGCCCGAAAAAAGCCTTTTTACCGGCAGAAGTTGCCATGCTGGAAGCCTACCTGAAGAATGCTGGTAGCCTGCTGCTGCTGCTTGACCCGCAAACCAAGACCGGGCTAGACCCACTGCTCAAAAATTGGGGCGTCAGCCTGGATAACCGGATTGTTGTGGATGCCTCTGGGGCTGGCCAGCTGGTCGGCTTGGGCCCGGCGGCGGCGATCGTCAATCAGTACGGCGATCACCCGATGACGCGCAATTTTAATCAGGGGTTCTCTTTCTTTCCATTAGCTCAGGCAATTACTGTGCAGCCCGTTGCGCAAGATCAGGTGACTGATTTACTCAAAACCAGCCCCCAAAGTTGGGCTGAGGCAAATCCAGAAAACCAACAGCTCCAACTTGACCCCCAAATCGATCGCCCGGGCCCATTAACCTTGGGAGTCGCGATCAGCCGACCGATTGTAGTGGCGGGTCAACCCGCTAAGCAAGCCCGGCTGGTAGTAATTGGTGATTCCGAATTTGTCGCGAATGGAGCGTTTGAGCAGAGCTTAAACGGAGATATCTTCTTAAACGCAGTGGCTTGGCTGAGCGATCGCGACGATCAAGCCCTCTCGATTCGCCCCAAAGAAACCACGAATCGCCGCTTGCAAATGACGGTCACAAAGAGCAATTGGATTGCCCTGTTTAGTATGGCGCTCTTGCCGTTGGCAGCATTCGTCGGGGCTGCCGTGCTCTGGTGGAAGCGTCGTTAGCGGCTCAGAGGGCTAGTTCTTTTGGGACTCACTGGGTGCTTTGAGCAGAAGCAGTTTCCGGGGTTAAAGGATAGTCTTCGTAACTGAAGGGAGCGGGCGTCAAAAAAGGACTCAACAGCCGCCCTAAACGAAATTGAAAGTTACAGGCCTTACCGCGATCATGACTAAAGTCACGGCCGTCTTTCAGATAGCAAACAGCTACCCTGATCCCATCAAATAGTAAGAGCAGAGGAACCAGCAGGGGCATTAAGGGACGCTGCCAGGAACGAAGTTGAGCAATCCGGCAGGCATGGGCACTCAGACCTCCTAAGCGGGCGATTCGGAGCAAATAATCAGTTTCCAGCCGATGCAGAGCAAGATGATGCTCAACCACCATCTTGCCATTGTGCCAAACCTGCCAATTGTTCTGGATATTAAACATGATCTCCATGTCTTCACTTGAACTGGGGACGAGCTTGCGGTTTTGATCGAACCGGCCCCGCAGGCGGCGCTTTTGCGGCACCGAGTCAAACCAGGCCTGTTTGCGAATGACACAGCCTGCACCAATCGGCACGAGACGGGGATAAGCTCGCTTGTAGCAATAGGCGGTGCTACCCCGATGAGAAATTGCCAAGTAGATATTCACCTGCACAAAGTCAGGCGGCGGGGTGCCATCCAATTTGGCCAGAATATTACTGCCATAAGCGCCCACTTCGGGGTGCGCTTGACCAAACTTGCAGGCTTGCGCCACCCAATCTGGGTGAGGTAGATTATCGTCATCTAGAAAGCCGACTAAATCGGTATTTGCGTTTAAAATGGCACACTCCCTGGCAAAGGATTGCCCCTGCCGAGGTTCAAGCACATACCGAAGCTGACCATCTGAGCGCCACCGTTTTGCATAGTCGGCAACCACTGCGGCTGTAGCATCCTGACTGTTGTTATCCACGACCAAAACTTCCCAGCGGAAACTTTCAGTGCCAACTTGTTTTAGCAATTTTTCCAAAACAGCCGGCAAAGACTTGGCGCTGTTGTAAGCTCGGATGGCAACGGTGAAATCAAATTGGATTGTGCCTGCGCTTGACATATTGGAATTGATGAGTACCAACGTGACTTGGTTTTAAATCAAATACTTCTTTTTAAGTCTTCGCTTGCTGGGGGCTTAAAAAAATACTGGTTGCGTGCAATTTTAAAAACGATATCTTGTGGTCAAAAAATGCAGTGAGGATGAAGAACCGACGTTAAGGTCAGCAATAATCTTTTTGACTATACCTCCTATGCCTGGGGATGGAAACTTTAGGCTGTTTTGCCGACTACAGTCAGCGCATGCTTAAAATTAATTGGGTAGGATCAGATTGGGCTCAATTCGGATCTTAATTGCTGCTAAGCAGCGTAAACTTAATCAAGAGATAACCTAACGATCTTTTGAGGACAGTTTGCAACTTGCTGTCTGGGAATTAGTAAATGCTATGCCTTGGTCTCGGATTCTTAGCGCCGTTGTCGCGATCGCTCTGGCGCTGGGCATGATTTTGCTGGGTGGCTGGTACTTTACGGCTGGCTTTGGCATCATTATTTATCTGGGGCAGCAGGAGTATTTTCAACTGGTGCGGGCAAAGGGAATTGCGCCGGCCGCTAAGACAACGCTTGTGGTTAGCCAAGCCCTACTGGTGATTTCTAACCTTTCACCAACTTTGGCAGATGCGGTATTTCCGGTCGCGGGCAGTTTGATTTGCTTTTATCTATTGTTTCAGCCCAAGTTTGCCACGATTGCTGATATTTCCGCTTCAATCATGGGCTTATTCTACGGTGGCTACTTGCCCAGCTATTGGGTGCGCCTGCGATCGCTGGGCAACCTAGAGAGCCGAAATTTGCCGCTAGACGGCTTTTGGCCGCACAACTGGACAGATTTTGCTCACTTTCCGCAGGGGCTAACGGTGACGGTTCTTGCCTTTGCCTGTATTTGGGCAGCTGATATTGGCGCTTACATTATGGGCAAAGCGATCGGGCGAACTCGCCTGTCCGAAATTAGCCCTAAAAAAACCGTCGAAGGAGCGGTGTTTGGGGTGGCTGGCAGTATTGGTGTCGCTCTGGCTGGGGCGGGGTATTTAGGCTGGCCAAGCTGGGCGATCGCCGGTTCTCTGTTAGGTTTAATGATTGGGATTGCCAGTTTGCTAGGCGACCTAACTGAATCAATGATGAAGCGTGATGCGGGCGTCAAAGATTCAGGGCAGCTTATTCCTGGGCATGGCGGGATTTTAGATCGAGCCGATAGCTATGTTTTTACAGCCCCACTCGTCTTCTACTTCATTACCTTAGCTTTACCTTTGTTGCCCTATCAACCTTAAATGATCTGTAACGGCTCTGTACTGACGCTGTGACGATTGTTGAAGTTTTTCTGTAAAATGAATGGAACTCAATAGTTTGTTTAAACGTCCTTAGTATGTTAGGCGTTGACTAAACCAATTGTTAGCTGACTGCGTGTAGCCCTTCAGACACTTACTTTCTCAAACTGTTATGCCCAAGCTTATCTCTGCTCAAAGGCGCCCTCGGCAGCGGCGTTTGTGGCCTGCCCTCCTGCTTACAGGCTTATGCGCTGTCGGACTGCCCGTTGCAGTTCGCGCACAGACAAACCCTGGATTCACCTTTACTTGGGGAGATGGCCCCAGCGGCAAGCAACAATTAAGTTATGTTTTAGACTATGGAACGCCAGGGTTTAACGGCGATCGCTATCGGCTCAAACTTGGACCTCAGAAAGTTGCCATCTCCGGGATTAGCATTACTTACCCAGACTATTTTGACGGCACGTTTGATCCGAAAGGGATTGAGGTCAGAGTTGGGGCAGAAGGCAGCAAAGGGGGCGGGTTATTTAACCTGAGGCGGGATTTAGGTAAGCCAGTTGAGATGTCGGAAGTTACTCTTGACCCAGATAATCGGATTATTACCCTGACGCCTAGTGACGTCATTCCGGCTGGTACTCCCGTTCAGGTGGTGCTTAATAACGTTAGAAATCCGCCGACCGGAGGGATGTATTATTTCAATGCTCGGATCTCTTCTCCTGGCGACATTCCACTGATGCGCTACATCGGCACTTGGGTCGTGGGGATTTACCGCTCTTAGTTGACCGCTGAGCTTTAGATCTCTGGTTTTTGTGACAATCGGGAAATTGTCCCTGTATGCATCAATCCAACCTCACTCCCTTCTATTGTGAAGGGAGTTTCTGTATTGGCCGTAACTTTACTGGTCATAGTTGTTAGGCACATTGACTACATCTTTTCCTGCTCTCGGTGCGCCTTGGTTTATTCGCTGGCTTTATTCCAGCAGCAGGCTGGCGCTGCGGCTCTATTTTCGACAAGTGCGAATTGATGGACAACAGCATTTGCCTCGAACTGGGCCGGTTATTTTAGCTCCCACCCATCGATCGCGATGGGATGCTCTTGTCGTGCCCTATGCGGTCGGTCGCCCGGTGACAGGGCGAGATTTACGCTTTATGGTTTCCGATGATGAAATGCGGGGACTCCAGGGTTGGGTGATTCGTCATGCCGGCGGGTTTTCAGTCAATACGCTTCAACCGGCTATTGCTGCGCTTCGATATGGGATTGAAGTTCTAAAAGCTGGCGAATCCCTGGTTATTTTTCCAGAAGGTAATATTTTTCGCGATCGGCAAGTGCAGGCGTTGAAGCCGGGGCTGGCGCGGTTAGCCCTGCAAGCAGCGACAGCCCGCCCTGATCTTAAAATTGTGCCGATTCACCTCTCCTATCAGCCGCTGATCCCTGACTGGGGTGCTCAAGTGGAGGTAAAAATTGGGCAACCCCTGAATGTGAATCACTACACGCTAGAGCGTCCTAAACAGGCCGCCCAAACTCTAACGGTCGATTTAAAGCTTGCCCTAGAGCAGTTGGCTGGCAGCAGTCCACCGGCTCAACAACGGCTCAAGGAGCAGGTCATCACTCAAAGCGTATTCAGGTAGCTGAGCAAGTCTGCCATTTCTTCCGGGCTGGCCTGAAACTTGGGCATGGGTGGCGTGTTGCCACTAATCACTTGCTGAATTAGGCCCATTTGAGAGCGCCGATCGGACACCTTCCACAAACTTGGCCCCACCTTTCCGCTTGCATCTAAGCCGTGGCAGCCAGAACAGTTCATTTGATAAATGGCTTGCCCTTGGTGAGGATTTCCAGCCAGCGAGAGCACTTGATGCATGTAAGGATCGGACATTTGAACCTGATGAATCGTCAAGGCAATTAAGCCACTAGTCAGCAAAATTGCTAGGGCAGTCAGGAATAAACCTTGAAAACTAAAATTCTTTTTGAGCGCTTGTTCTTCCAAAAGCTTTGGCTAAAACCGATTAATAACTAAATTTTCATTTTCATTACATATCTTAAAGTTTTCTGGGCAGGCAAGCAAGACGAATTGGCAACTCCGACAAAACAAGTGGGCAATCAGATGATGCCCAGAAAGCTGAAGCTGATTGCTCACAACCATCAGGCTGGATGTGATCAGTTGGTGATTAATGTTACGATAATTTCGTTAAAGTAAGATCCTAAGGAAAAATTCAGATGGTTGAGCCACTGCTGTGCGGAATTGTTCTAGGGTTAATTCCGATTACTCTGGCCGGTCTATTTGTGGCTGCTTACCAGCAGTATCAACGAGGGAAGGAACTGGAGTTTTAGCCCCGCTGGCTGACCAGCCCAGAAACACGACTGCCGTATTTCCATAGATTTTAGTGCTGGTGATCCTTAGTTCTGGAATCTCAATCTGAAGGGGAAGGCGAGGTGAGCATTCAACTGCGATCGCTCCCCCAATTTTTAATAGATTAAGCTCTGCGATCGCTCGCAGCACAGGTTGGTATAAGCTGCTGCTGTAGGGCGGATCAAAGTAAATGCAATCAAACTGTTGCCCTGCCAGAGTCTTCAGCTTTTGGGTAACTTCTCCCCGCAAGAGTGAAACTTGCTGGTCTGGTTGGGCCACAGACTGCCAGTTAGCCTGAATCACCCGACAGGCCTGGGGCGAGCGTTCGATCCCGACGACGCAGGCAGCGCCGCGACAGAGGGCTTCGGCAGCCATCGCTCCACTGCCAGAGCAAAGGTCTAGCCAGTGACAGCCAGGAATGATCGAATGCCATCGATTAAACAAAGCTTCTCTGACTCTGGCTGGGGTGGGGCGGGTAGCTAAGCCGGGCAAAGTTTTCAGTAAGCGATTGCCATAGATTCTGGTTGCCATAATTGAACGCAATTGCCCTAACGGTAAGCAGGATTATGTTTAGAAATCCGCTAGCAAGCAACACTAAACAGCCTAAGCCAGAACTTTAGACTTAACTTGGCTGACAAAGTTAGAAAGCATCTGCAAGCCAGCATCAGCAGATTTTTCAGGGTGAAATTGGACTGCTGTTAGGTTATTGTTGGCGATCGCGGCGGTGACGGTTTGGCTGCCGTGGGTAATTGTGGCCGCCTTGAGTTGAGGATCAACGGGTTCGACGTAGTAAGAGTGGACAAAGTAGACCCAAGGCTGCATTGGCAGTTTTTGCCACAGCGGTAAGTCTGGCTGAGTCAACTGGAGTTGATTCCAACCCATGTGGGGAATGGTGATGCCGGGTTCCGGGCAAAACCGCTTGACCAAACCCGGAATAATGCCCAGTCCGGGTTCAGTCCCTTCTTCACTGCCATCAAACAGAATTTGTAGACCCAGGCAAATGCCCAGGAAGGGCTTGCCGCTGGCCAGAATATCTTGAATCACACTCACCAAGTGGCGCGATCGCAGGTGCTGCATGGCTGGGTCAAAGGCACCCACTCCGGGTAAGACAACCGCATCGGCGGCCAGTAAATCTTGGTGGCGATCGCTGACGACGGTTTCAGCGCCAGCTTTTTCTAGTCCTTTACAGGCAGAGTGGAGGTTGCCCATGTCATAGTCGATTACAGCAATCACAGGCATAGGGCAAGCGTCTCCGGTTGGTCGTCAGCATCTACAATTCTAACCATGCTACCGTTAGCTATCGCTGCGGCTCAATTGGGTTGGGAGCGAGATTAAGGCGCTTGATAACCAAGCGCTCCGGAGGCAAGTCTTTAAAGTTCAAACCGACACTTTTCAGCCTGAATCTATAATTTAGGGGTTTTGTGAATGATGAAATTACGCAAGTTTACAAAATCGCTCAGCACACATTCATGGAAAATTTAGGTAATTCCACGATTATTGAATTGAACCGCACAAGTTAAGATTCTTGAACAGAGTCAGTGGATTTGAGATTGTTAGTTACGTTCAGGGTCTGCTCTAGACATTCAGCGCCAAACTGTTAAATTCTGGGCCGTCGGATTGTGACATCAGTGTATCGCCAAGAATTCATGCACAGACAGGAACAGCCGCAAAGCTTGGCTTCCCTGCTATCTGATCTGCCAGGCATGTTTTTTGCGTGCGGTAAAAGCCCAGACTATGCCATGTCCTACCTGAGTCCGGGATGTTTAGGCTTAACTGGCTACACAACGGATGAATTGCTCATGGGTAGCCCCTCTTACAACTTGGTGATGTTGGCTGAAGACCTGCTCGATGCCTTTCAGGCGATCGCCAAGCAGGTTGCACTCAAACAATCTTACGAAGTGGAATACCGGATTCAGACTAAATCTGGGCAAGTCAAATGGGTACTCGAAAGGGGAGTTGGCAGGTTTGATCCACAGGGCAACTTAGACGGGTTTGAAGGGTTAATTACTGACATTAGTGAAGCGAAGCAGAGTCAACAAGCGTGTCAACGGCTAGAGATTGAGCTGAGGCACCACCGCGACCAGTTGGAAACCTTAGTCCAGGCTCGCACCCAACAACTTTTAGAAACAAACGCTCAACTGCAAGCAGAACGAGCTTTCCGGCAAGCTTTAGAAAATGCGCTCCCCATTGGCATTTTCTCAATGGACTTGCAGGGAAGACAAACCTATGTCAACCCTGCCTTTTGTCGAATGGTGGGGTGGACGGAGGCAGAACTGCTCGATCAAGTGTTGCCGTTCTGCTACTGGTTGCCAGATCAGCTGGTGGGGCTGACAGAGATGTTTACAGGTACTCAAACTGCCCCTACTCGAACCTCTGAGCTGCGTTTTCAGCGCCGAGATGGTGAACAGATTGATGTTTTGTGCATCAGTTCCCCTTTCTTGAATGCAGAGAGCGAAATGGTCGGTTGGATTGCCTCAGTTTATGACATCAGTGAATCGAAGCGCCTAGAAGCTGAACACAGACTGGCAGAGGCTGCCCTGGCCCAGACAAATCAACGCTTGCTTGACACCTTAGAGAGCATCACCAGCGGATTTTTCTCCCTTGGCTGCGAGCATGAATTTACCTATATCAATCAGCAGGCTGAGTCTTTATTGCAGCGGAATCGTGACCAACTCTTGGGCACAAGCATCTGGCAATCCTTCCCGGAGCTGCAAAACTCGCGTTTTTTTGATTGCTACCAGCAGGCGCTTAGTCAACAGGTCGCGGTCAAATTTGAAGCCTTTTTCCCCAACTTTGGGCGGTGGCTAGAAATCCACGCTTATCCTTGGCTGAGCGGGCTTTCGGTGTACTTACACGATATTAGCGATCGCAAGCGGACAGAAGAAGCGCTCCTAGAAACCAAAGAGCGTTACGCCCTCTCGATTTTGGGCGCGAATGATGGAATTTGGGACTGGAATCTATTAACGGACGAAATCTACTTTTCTCCCCGCTGGAAATCGATGTTGGGCCACGCCGAAGACCAGGTTGGCAATAGCCCTCAAGACTGGTTTAGTCGGATTCACCCCCAAGATTCAGAACGGGTGCAGCTCAACCTGGCGCTCCATCAACAGGGGCAAACTCAGCATTTTGAGCAGGAGTACCGAATTCAGCATCAGAATGGCAGCTACCGCTGGGTCTTGAGTCGGGGGATTGCCGTTCGCGATCGCGAAGGCAAAGCTTATCGGATGGCAGGTTCATTAACTGACAACACCGAGCGCCGTTTAGCCGAAGAGCAGTTGCTCCATGATGCAATGCATGACCCCCTAACCAAGTTGCCAAACCGTGCCCTGTTCATGGATCGCTTAGAACAGGTGATTCGCTATACTCGCCGTCGCCCTGATTATCAGTTTGCGGTTTTGTTCCTAGACCTTGATCGATTTAAGGTGATTAACGACAGTCTGGGGCATTTGGCAGGGGATCAGCTGTTGGTTGAGTTATCGGAGCGATTGCTGGTCTGTGTGCGTCCAGAAGACACGATCGCCCGCTTGGGAGGCGATGAGTTTGTGATCCTGATTGATGACCTGGAAGGGATCGAAGATGCAACAGTCGTTGCCAGCCGGATTCAGCAGATGCTGGCCCAACCCTTTTCTTTGCATGGACAAGTTGTGTTTACGACGGCCAGTATTGGGATTACCCTCAGCGCTCCCCAAATTCAGCATCCCCAGGACTATTTACGCAATGCTGATATTGCGATGTACCAGGCTAAAACCCACGGTGGCGATCGCCACGCCCTGTTTACGAATGTGATGTACATTTCGGCGATCGCGCGGCTACAGCTCGAAACAGACCTGCGGCGGGCGATTGAACGGCAGGAGCTACGGCTGCAATATCAGCCCATTCTCACTCTGGCGACTGAAAAATTGATTGGCTTCGAGGCCCTGATCCGCTGGCAGCATCCGATCGATGGACTAATTTTTCCCAACAAATTTATCACTGTGGCGGAAGAAACAGGCCTAATTATTCCGATTGGGCACTGGGTACTGCGGGAAGCCTGCCGTCAAATGCAGAGTTGGCTCTCGCAAATTCCAGCCGACTATCCACTCCTGATCAGCGTCAACCTTTCGAGTAAGCAACTGGCTCACCCAAACTTAATTGAGCAGGTTGACGAGATTTTGACTGAAACTGGGCTGCCCCCCCAGTGCTTGAAGCTAGAAATTACGGAAAGCATGGTGCTTGAGAACACAGAAGCAGCTCAAAAAACCCTGCGCCAGTTGAAAGAGCGGCAAATTCAACTCAGCATGGATGATTTTGGCACGGGTTACTCGTCTTTGAACTATCTCCACCGGCTCCCGATCGACGTGCTAAAAATTGACCGCTCTTTTATTAATGAGATGGATAAGAGCGAAGAAAGCCTGGAGTTGGTGAAGGCGATCGTCAGCATTGCCCATAGCCTCAAAATGGATGTTGTAGCCGAAGGCATAGAAACGCAGGCCCAACTCGAACAACTTCAGAGCTTAGGCTGCAAGTTTGGCCAGGGCTACTTGTTTTCGCGCCCAGTCGACAATCGGATTGCCGGACACTTTTTGAACCAGCTATTTCAAGGAGGACTGCTTTAGCATAGGATCACTCTAGAATCTTGGTAATTCACCTCTGCTCGTCTCATCATGACCAGTACTCAGTTTGACCCCAATCTGGGTCAGTTACTCATCAGTCGCTATCAGCTTACCGAGTTAATTGGTAAAGGTTCAATGGGGCGGGTGTATCGAGCTGAAGATACCCTCTTAGGGGGAGTACCTGTAGCAGTCAAGTTTCTGGCCAAGTCTCTGCTCAGTGAGCGGATGAAAATGCGCTTTTCGGGCGAAGCCAGGATGGGAGCTTTATTGGGGCAGCGCAGTATTCATATTGTGCGGGTGATTGACTATGGTGTTAACCAAGATGAGTCTCCATTTTATGTGATGGAGTATTTGGAAGGAGAAAACCTCAGCGACATGCTGATGGTTGAATCGATTCCCTTGCAGCGATTCTTTAAGCTGATTCGGCACATTTGTTTGGGGTTAAAAGCGGCTCATCAGGGAGTCAAAGTTGATGGAGAACAGTGCTCGGTGATTCACCGGGATATTAAGCCCAGTAATGTCTTAGTCCTGCAAGATACGGCCCTAGGTGAACTGGCGAAAGTTTTAGATTTCGGGATTGCTAAGTTTATGAGCGATCGCGACAGCGGTCAAACTCAGTCTTTTATGGGCACCTTGGCTTACTGTTCCCCAGAGCAAATTGAGGGGAAAGAACTAGACAATCGGTCTGATATTTACAGCTTGGGCATTACGATGTTCGAGATGTTAACCACCAAAATGCCTCTGCAAGCAGAAAATCACTCGATCGGCAGTTGGTACAAGACCCACCACAATCAAAAACCCCTGAGCCTAGCCAGCGCTGCACCTGGGCTAAGCTTGCCCAAGGCTCTAGACGACTTAATTATGGCCTGCATGGCCAAATCGCCTGCCGATCGCCCCCAGACGGTGCAAGAAATTTTAGATACCCTGCAACCCTTAGATCAGTCTTTCAGGACTCCAGAGCCAGAAGCGATCGAGCGACCAACCCTTGCCACAGACGAGATTACCAACCGGAGTACCGTTGTCTTGCCTCAAGCCGTGCTGCTTTCAGTCGAAGAAACCTGCTGGCAAATGGCTTGGCCTGAAGATAAACCAGTCGCTGAAATTGTCTTTGCTCAAACGGTTAATGCTGAAGCAGATCAGGCAGCAGCGGTTTGGATGATGCTACCCCGGCAGGATATTCAAAAACGCTTGCTGAACACTCGCTACAATCAATTTTTGTTTACGATGGCTCCTCACCCAATGATGCTGTGGATTACGGCAATTTATGATGCAAGTCAAGGGGCGCGCTGGATGCCCTGCTATCTTGACCTTAAAAACAGGTACTACCAAGATATGGCTTTAATCTTGGGCCAAACGGGCTACTATCCGCTCCTATTTTTTGCTTTAGAAGACCCCGTCCACTGTGCCAACGTGATGACCATGACGATCGCTCCCTATCAGCGCCAGTTGCTCCGAGATTGGGTGCAGTCAAGTCAAAACCTCGTTTCCACGGCTCCTGCCAGCCTCAGCAAAGAAGTGTTAAAGGTAGAATTTGAAAAGCTGAAGCCAAAAATTCTAGACAAATTAGAGCGGTCTAAGAGCCGCGAAGGCAGAGTGATTTTAGAGTAAGAATTGGGAAAGGCAGAAGGAGGGAGGCAGAGGGCAGAAGGAATGCCTCTTTTCTGATATTTATCTTTGTAAATAAATTGTTCAGGATGCCACTTGGTTAGCGATCGGAGGGGGGAAAAAATAGCACGGGGTGCCAACTGCGTCGCAAGATTTCGCCGGTGAAACTGGGGACAGAGAGTTCCCAAAATTGCCCAGCGTGATTGGAAGAAACGGCGATCGCGCTGATATCTTGTTCATTGGCGGCAGCTTGGATTTCTATAACAGGATTGCCTTGGCGCACGAGCGGAAAAATTTGGAGCTGCAAGCTTGCTAAATCTGCGGCAAGTTCTTTTAAGGTTGTTTCGGCCTGCCGAATTTGGTCTTTGGCTCTGGATGAACTCTCGTCAATCACCCAGCAGAGAGAGCAAGACTGCAAAGAGTTAGCAGGGCGGTGTTCTGCCTGTTGACGAATCGCTTTCAATAAATGTTCAGAAGCAGGGCTGCCGTCGTAAGGAATCAGCAAATGGCGAAATAAATGCTGACACCGCAGCCCTAACTCCTCACTCGTGAAGGCAGAAATCAGCTGAGGTCGAAAAATCATCAGTGGAATCGTTATTCGCTTGACTAGCCCCAATGTATCGCTGCCAAACAGCTTTTCATCCAGCAAGCTCCGACTCGGCATACCAGTCATCACCAAATCAGGCTGGACTTTTTGAATTGTCTCCAGAATCAAATCGAGGGGACGACCAGAGGGGAACTCTAGCTGAACTTCCACGTTTGCAGGCAGATTAGCCACAGCAGGGGCAAGCACCGCTTTTGCCAGGGCAAGTTTTTCTTCGTCTATGCGGGGAATATCGCCCTCATTCCACAGCGGCACACAGTGGAGAAAAGTGATTTTCTGAATGCCACTGACTGCTAGACTCGGCACAAATTGGGCGAATCGATTCAGGCCATCGGTCAAATCAGTACAGATCAAAAGTCGCTGAAACATATTAATGGTTGTGGAGAGAATTTTGCCGAACCTACTCTAACGAAGCTGCAAGCCCCTTTTTCAACCGAGCTTTTCAGCTATTTGATCACCACTCTAACCCCCAAAGCACCCAACTGGAGTACATCAGCAGCACTCGCCGATCCCAAAAATTTGACGCTGTAGCGTCCGCTGCTCAAATCAACCAAGATCAGTTTCTGAAACCGTTGCAGGGCTTCCGAAAATAAGAGATAGCCTGTTCCTAATTTTTCGGCGATTGCCGCATTCTCTGTCCAAGAATTAACTTACATTAGCGGGCATGTTCAATCGCACAAACCTGGCAGCAGTTAATTTACGAGTAATTTAAGAGTTTAAATAGTGAGAAGTAAGCTGAAACACAACCATTGTCTGGAGTGACTTCCCGCTTTCCCCTGCTCGTTTCCGAATGCGGAACAGAGCAAAAGACTGAGGCCGTCTCTCAAAGCATTTAAGCAGATACTTTTTTAACCAGCGATCGAATCACATTATCTTTCATCATCAGGAGACGAGAGGCTTGCAACAGTAGCTCCTTGGTTTGTTGCTGATTCATGGCTCCGACCTGCTCCTCCATCAGCCGCATTTGAAACTGCTGCTCAAAAGTCAGGTCTACACTCAATTCAGGCAGGATAAAGTCCATATGAGTCACTCCTAAAGTGGAACCGAAGACACTTGGAGATGAAGCTTGCTTAGGAAAACCCTCTTGCGTGCTGACAGTCCTAAGTTAAATAGGGTGCAGGCAGATCTATCTGCTTCTGACACAAGTGCCGTTTGTTGTTACGAACTATAACAAGTAATTGACAAAAGTGCCACTATTTACTCAATAAATCTTTAAATCTTAGGTTTAGCTACCATTTGTCTGGCTTTTAGCCATTGCTTGGGCTTTGGCAAAACTCCTGGCTGGGAACTCGCTGACCCCGACTAACCCTGGCGATCGCGACGAAGCTCAAGCTGATCAACAAAAGTTGAAGCATTTGTATCAGGTTTACGCTTAGCAAACCGTTCAAGTTGGACATACAGAGTGACAATGACCTTGTGTCGAAAAAGTGGACATTCTGGAAGAGTCGATAACCTATGAGAATGTTCACATCGCCTTACGCCGTGATCTGAAGTAGTGTGAGCGGACGCAGCATCATAGGGCAGACTTCTTGCTTGGCTGTTTGGCTTTGAAATAGGCTTGCAGCACTTGCAGCACCTTTGGCCCCTGCACAGAGCCGCCGCCACCGCCAGAGTTTTCGCCAAAGGCGACAACAACAATCTCTGGTTTATGGGCAGGCGCATAGCCGCCGAACCAAGTGTGCACTTGGCGAGGCGGGTCTTCGCCCGTACCGCTTTTGCCAGCGATCGCCAGCCCCGGTACATTTAACCTACTGCCTGTGCCAGACGTTACTACTTGCCGTAGCCCTTGTCGCAGCACGCTCACGGTTGAAGGCTTGAGTTTTAAGGAAGTCCGCCAAGTGCTATCCGGCTGTTCATTTTTGAGCAAATGGGGTTTGACCCGATACCCACCGCTGGCTGGCACGGCAAACATGACCGCTGCTTGCAAGGGACTCACCTGCAATGCTCCCTGCCCGATCGACATGATAATCGTATCGCCAGCGTACCAATCGTCCTTCAGAACTTTTCGCTTCCAGGCTTCGTCTGGGACTAAGCCGGCCGCTTCACTGGGCAAGTCAACCCCCGTTTCGCGCCCAAACCCATACTCCCGCGCCCAGTGGACAAGCGTTTTTTCGCCGACTCGTAACCCAACTTGCCCAAAGAAGGTGTTGCTGCTCCAAGCCAGCGCCCCCACAAACCCCAACGGGCCAAAGCCAGCGTTATTCCAGTCATGAAAAGCAAAACCCCCGGCATTTAGAGCCGAGTACGTCATCAAAATGCTATCGGGGGAGAGCTTACCCGACTCTAAGCCCGCCGTTGTGGTGACAATCTTAAACGTGCTGGCGGGCGGAAAAACCTGGAGGGATCGATTTAAAAAGGGAAACTGGCGTTTATTGAGTTCATCCCACTGGCTTTGGCTGATTCGACGAGCAAACCAATTTGGATCAAAATTGGGATAGCTGGCCATGGCTAGCACGCCGCCATTGCGCGGGTCAAGAGCAACGATCGCGCCATTAGCACTGCCCAATGCTTTCTCAGCCGCTCGCTGCACGTCTAGATCTAGCGTCGTGTAAACATCCCGGCCCGGTTTGGAGGGTTTTTCACCTAAAATTTGCAGCACCTTGCCCGCACTATCCACCTCGACCTGTTGCCCGCCCCAGGTGCCGCGCAGGTTTTTTTCATAGGCAGCTTCTAAGCCAGACTGCCCAATCACATCCCCCAAGCGATAGCCTTCAGACTGTTTTCTGGCCAGTTCTTCTTCATCGAGTTCCCCGATGTAGCCCAGGGCATGGGCGGCCAAAGGGCCGTTGGGATAATTCCGCAGCGCTTCGCGGTCAACTTCTACCCCGGCTAAATCGGGGCTGTGCTCGGCTAGGGCGACAATTTGAGATGGGGTTAGCCCCTTAGCAATTCGCACCAAGGAGGGAGAGCTGTAGCCTTCTCGTTCCAGCCGCTGTTTAATTTCGGCTTCTGAGATATTGAGAATTTGCGAAAGCAGTTTGAGCGTATTGGGCCATTCTGCTTTTGTGTTGGCAATCGGCCATAGGAACACAGAGTAAGAAAATGTGTTGCCCGCTAAAATACGCCCTTTGCGATCGAAGATTTTGCCCCGTTCTGGTGGCTTCGGAATCAGCCGAATTCGATTGTTTTCCGCCAGTTGACGATTTTTCTGCCCTTCTACCAATTGCAAATAGGCCAGGCGACTGCCCATGCCAGCAAAGAGCAACACGCTAACGATCGCCATCAAAACCAGCCCTCGCTGACCTTGCCCGACCGTCCGCAACGGGTCTTGGAGACGCTTAAACCGAGGACGAGGCTTTAACTGGGCCATAAAGTCAGGAGCAACAATAAAAAGAAAATGTTATGTTTCTGAACATAATCAACTATTGTTAAGTTTAGTTTGCCTTTCGTCAGCAAGAGCAATAAGCCTGACGTTAAAGCAGGCAATAGCAGCGTCAATCCTTTGATTCTGTATTGATCTAATGACGCTGCCGTTTGATCGGTTGTTCAGGTGTGGGGAGTCGTAAACTCTATGGTCATGATTGCTCAAACTCCAGAGTCGGCAAAGAATTTTGCGAGTCAGCCAGCGATTGCTTTGTTCGGCACCGACGGCATTCGCGGGCCGGTAGGCGACTTACTTACCCCCATGTTGGCATTACAGGTGGGCTATTGGGGCGGGCAGGTTCTCCAGTCTGGGGGCAAGACCAAGCGCCCATTTATTTTGGGACAGGACTCTCGCAACTCCAGCGACATGTTGGCAATGGCCCTAGCGGCTGGGTTGACGGCGGCTGGACTAGAAGTTTGGCATTTGGGGCTGTGCCCAACCCCCTGCGTCGCTTACTTAACCAGCCAGACCGAAGCGATCGGCGGAATTATGGTTTCGGCTAGCCACAACCCACCCGCCGATAATGGCATCAAGTTTTTTGGTCAAGATGGTAGCAAGTTGGGGCTAGATTTACAGCGCCAAATCGAAGAGTGCCTGCACAGCGATCAGCCAATGTCCGGCATTGGTCAAGCCTGCGGTCACTACGGCGATCGCTCTGACCTATTGCGCGACTACGTGGCAGCCATTCAGTCTCCCTTGGCAGGTAGCCTAGATTTGCGAGGAATGCGGATTGTCTTAGATTTAGCCTGGGGGGCAGCCGTTCACTTGGCCCCAGAAGTCTTCCAGCAAATGGGAGCCGAGGTAATTTGCCTGCACGACCAACCGGATGGCGATCGGATCAACGTCAACTGTGGCTCGACGAATTTGGGGCAACTGCAAGCAGCAGTTGATTTACATCAAGCCGACCTCGGTTTTGCCTTTGATGGCGATGCCGATCGCGTCTTGGCGGTGGATAGTAAGGGGCGAGCTGTGGATGGCGATTATATTCTTTACCTCTGGGGGCAAACCCTGCGCCAAAATCAGCAGCTTCCGGGCGATTTAATTGTGGCAACCGTCATGTCTAACCTGGGGTTTGAGCGGGCTTGGGCGGCTCAAGGCGGACAACTGGTTCGGTCTGCGGTTGGCGACCAGTATGTTCATGCCGAAATGCTGCGCCACGGAGCCATGCTGGGCGGCGAGCAGTCGGGGCATATTCTTTGCCGCCACTATGGGATTGGTGGCGATGGGCTGCTGACGGCTCTCCACCTGTCGGCGCTGGTGCATCGGTCTGGCGTTAGCCTCATGGAGCTGCTTGACAACAGCTTTCAGACCTATCCGCAAATTTTACGCAACGTGCGGGTCGAAGACCGGCAGCGCCGCTTGGACTGGAAACACTGCCAACCCGTCCAACAGGCGATCGCCCAAGCTGAGGCAGATATGGGCGATCAAGGCCGGATCTTAGTCCGAGCTTCTGGCACCGAACCTGTGATCCGCATCATGGTGGAAGCCGCTACTTCGGAACTGGCCAACCGCTGGACAGCCAACTTGGTTTCAGTCGTGGAGCAACACTTGGCGGCTTGAGCCGTGTAGCCAGGGCATAATTAACAGTCCTAAGCCCAACCCGGTCACCCAGCCAAACGGGAATACAACCGGATTGCTGTAGCCCCACAACCCCCAGCGCTGGGCAAATAGCTCAGCCGGATAAAACAGCATCATTATCACCGACAGCAGCAGCCCGCGCCGTCCGTATTGGCTCAGCCAATACCCGCCGTTGCCTCGATCGACCACGTAGAGCAAACGGGTCGCTAGGAGCGCCAGCACGGTGCCATAGCAGCGCATACAGACTGCCATCAGCCACGGTGGAGCCATGACAACCGCCATTTCCGGTTGCGGGCAAACATGCAGCCCCATCGTGTAAATAATCTGAGCAATGATTGGCAGCAAGGGTAAACCAGAAGCCGCCAAGAACGGAGCCGCTGGCGGGCCTAAAACGATCGCCGCTAAGACAATATCTGCCACCGTACTCCGCCATTGCCTTCGCTGCGTCAATTTTGCTTGCATTGCCGATCGCGGTTTTTGCTGACCCTTCATCAAAAATCTTAATTCATTCCAGTCAGCTCCGGGCGATCAGCACAAGAATTTTGCCTAAAGGTGTCACAACCAGCAGGGCTATCTCGTCTGATCAATAAACAGAAAGATCTGAAGGGAGGAGCATGATGCAGGCAAGACTAGAACTGAGCGCTAACCCAGCCGCTTATCGAGCCATGTTACAGCTAGAGCAGTATGTTCAGGGCAGTGGGCTCAATCTAACCCTACTGGAACTGATTAAAATCCGGGCTTCACAAATTAACGGTTGTGCGTTCTGCCTTGATATGCACACCAAAGATGCTAGACAACGCGGCGAAACGGAACAGCGGATCTATGCCTTAAACGGCTGGCGGGAAACCCCGTTTTTTACCCCCACAGAACGAGCAGCTTTGGCATTTACCGAAGCTCTGACGCTGATTGCCACTGATCATGTTTCTGACGCGCTTTACCAAGAAGTCAGCCAGTATTTCTCGCCTGAGCAAATTGCCAATTTGCTGATCGCGATTGTTACGATCAACGCCTGGAATCGAATTGCGATCGCGACTCGCATCGTGCCCGGCACCTATGAACCACCTGTGCCAAATCAGCAGAGTTCTGAACCCCTAGCTGTCAAATAAATAATTAGGGAGAGGTGCACCGATATCTCTCTCAGTCAATGTTCAGATGCAACCGATTGCTGAAGGAGGAAAAATGCAGTTAGCCCACTCTGGAACAATCGTAGTCGCCATCCACGCAATCATATTTCTAGTGCACAGTTTAGCGCACCAAAACATCCCAGTGCCTTTGTCTGCGGCTCAGAGTCTATTTGTGGGGCTGATCATTGTCCTGATGTCGATCGTCGCCGCTATTTTGCTATGGACACCGTTGTCCTCCATTGGCCGCTGGCTTTTTTTAGGTTCAATGGCTGGGGGGCTACTGTTCGGGATTTACAATCATTTCATTGTCATTAGCCCCGATCACATTTCGCAAATTTCCTTTGCCGGCTGGGGATTGATATTCCAAGCCACAGCCGTCTTGTTATTGATCACAAAAGGAATCGGATCTGGAGTTGGCCTATGGGCACTGAGCACGACTTGGCAGAAGGCGCTATAAATCCCCTTAATGCGTTCAATCATTACCGTCGGTTACTGTTTGGCATTGCTTACCGCATGCTGGGCACTGTCAGCGATGCCGAAGATATGGTGCAAGAAACCTATCTGCGCTGGCAGCAAACACCCCAAACCGCAGTGCAAACTCCCAAAAACTATTTAACAACGACGATTACCCGCCTCTGCATTGATTATTTGCGTTCTGCCCGTGTTCGTCGCGAACAGTACATCGGCCCGTGGCTACCAGAACCCCTGATGATGCAGCAAGACCCAGCCGAACAGGTCGAGTTGGCAGAGTCGCTCTCAATCGCTTTTTTAGTCATGCTAGAGCGGCTATCGCCAACTGAACGAGCCGTGTTTCTCTTACGCGAGGTGTTTGAGTACGACTATCCTGAGATTGCTCAAATCGTGGGTAAAAGTGCTGAGAACTGTCGGCAGATTTTACGGCGATCGCGACAGCACCTTGCCACTGAGCGGCCTCGCTTTCCGGTTTCATCCCAGCAGCAGGAGCAGATGACTGCACAATTTTTGGATGCCTCAACCCACGGCAACTTGCAGGGGCTATTGGCACTTTTAGCCCAGGATGTCACGCTCTGGTCAGATGGCGGAGGTCAGGTGGCGGCTGCGCTGAAGCCTCTGCACGGCTCCATGAAAGTGGCTCGTTTCCTGTTAGCAATTCAGCGAAAATCGTTGGCAGCTAGCCGTGCTGACCTGGCGCAAGTCAATGGGCAACCTGGGGTCATTGTGCGGACTGGCAGCAACATTCACAGTGTGATGACGTTTAAGATCGTTGGTAGCAGTATTCAGACGATCTATATTATTCGGAATCCAGAGAAGCTACAGCAGTTGAGTAAATCAGGAATGACTGATCACCATGAGTAATCTGATCCAAAATAATCTGCCGAACATTCTTCCTCAACCGCCAGTTCTGGCAAGTCATTACTCAAATTGGAAAAATATTCACTTTGCTCACTTTCGGCACCCTGCCTGTGATGTGCCAGAACATATATCGTTACGGCATACACTTTGTATTAATGTTGGCCAGCCTGTGCGCTTGGAACAAACAATTGATCAACAACATAAGGTAGTTGACTCCAAGCTAGGAGATTTGGCAATTTATCCAGCTTGTCTTAGCCAACAGTTCCGCTGGGATCAGGAAACTGAGTTTTTCAATCTGTTTTTAGAACCATCATTTCTGACTCAGGTGAGTTACGACGTGTTCGGCAGCGATCGCTTAGAACTGATTCCCCATCTGGCAACCCTCTCCGATCCATTTGTGCAGCAGATTGGCTTTGCGCTGAAAACATCGTTAGAAATAGATGGAAAAAACAGCAGCTTATATGCAGATGCGATCGCCCATGCCTTAGTCGTTCACCTCTTAGCGCGATATTCATCTAATTCACGCCAAACCAAACCGATTGCAGGCGGTTTTTCGCAAGCCCAATGGCAACGAATTGTTGATTTCATTCATGCAAATCTAGATAGAAATATTCACTTAGCTGAGCTAGCAGGGATTGTGCAATTCAGTCCTTATCATTTCGCGCATTTGTTTAAGAAATCAACAAATACATCGCCACATCAATATTTAATTTATTGTCGGATTGAACGGGCTAAACAACTGATGCTGATGGGTAATTTGTCGATCGCAGCAATTGCTCAGGCAGTTGGTTTTGCTAGCCAAGGTCATTTCACATACCACTTCAAACGGCTGATCGGAATCACGCCTAAAGTATTTTTACAACAGACACAGCAAGAACGTTGAAAGCGATCACAAGAATATTGAAGAAAAGCCTTTAAGCCCTGCTCGATACTGAAGATGTTAGATGATTTCAATATCTCTTGCGAGAAGGAAACCGTTATGTCACGCGAGAATCTAGACAATACTCGTCGTTTGTTTAATGCTGTTGAAGAACGCGATGTCGCTGGTGTGCTGGCCGCTTACGCTCCTGACATTGTCATCCGCGATGCTGCATCACTGCCCTATGGCGGGATACCTCATGGCCTCGAAGGGGCAAAGCTACATATCGAAGGTGCTGCTCAAGCTTGGAATCATCTCCAACCCGCAGCCGAAAGGAAAATGGATGCCGTCTTTCTAGATGCAGGCGAGTATGTCGTCGTGCTTTGGCAGTTGAAAGGACTGGACGTAGGCAGTGGCAAAAGGCTCAACTCCCCAACCGTCAGCGTTTATAAATTTTACGATGGAAAAATCATGGAATCTCAAATGTATTATTCTGACACGACTGCGATCGTGCAATTTCTAAAAGGCGAATTCTGAGCTTAAATATAAGCAAAAAATAATGGCTTTTCAATATCAATCGGTTGTTCCTTGGGGGCGCTCATTTGAAGAATATCAGCGAATGTTCGCGCTGACCGCTGAGGATTTGAATCTAAGGATTATCGGTTGTGCGGATGGACCAGCCAGTTTCAATGCCCACCTGGCTAAATCTGGTCGCCAGGTCGTTTCGTGCGATCCACTCTATCGATTGTCTGCCCAGCAAATTCAAAAACGAATTGATGCTACTTATGAAGACGTGATCGGACAAACTCGCCAGAATCAAGCCAAATTTGTCTGGACTAACATCAAGTCGCCTGACGAACTCGGTCAAATTCGCATGACTGCTATGCAGATGTTCTTGTCCGATTACGAGCAAGGGAAAGCAGAAGATCGTTATGTCGTCGGAGAATTGCCCCATTTACCATTTGAACCCGCCGCCTTCGAGCTGGCTCTGTGTTCGCATTTCCTTTTCTTATACTCGGATCAACTCTCGCTGGCGTTTCACCAACAAGCGATCGAATCAATGTGTACAGTCGCCTACGAAGCTCGGATATTCCCATTGCTCACCTATAATGCGGAGCGATCGCAACATCTCGATCGAACCGCTGCTGGAGAGATTAGCTCAAGCCGGTTATAGAGTTGCGCTCGAACGTGTACCCTATGAATTCCAGCGTGGAGGGAACGAAATGCTAAGAGTAATGAGGTGAGAAATGCATTCTCAGTCAAGTAGGATAATTCCGCAATCCAAAAAATTTCTGGGTAGCAATCATGGAACTGCTATTTATTTATGGTCCTGCTGCTGCTGGCAAGCTAACGATTGGTCGTGAACTCGCCAAGTTAACTGGCTTCCGTCTTTTCCATAACCATTTAACGGTAGATGCTGTAACGGCTGTCTTCGATTTTGGCAGCGAGCCATTTATTAAGCTGCGTGAACAGATTTGGCTTTCCGTCTTTCAGGAAGCTGCTCAGAATGATGTCTCACTCATCGTTTATTCAAGACACTCTTGATGCTGTTGAGCCATTTGGAGGAAAAGTTCGATTTATCGAATTAGTTTGTCCAATCGATGAACTAGAACGACGGATCGAAAACCCATCCAGAGCAGAGTTCAATAAACTGCGATCGCTTGAAAGTTTTAGGAAAATCCGCCAATCAAAAAAGCATATCTATCCAAAATTACCAAATTCAGGTTTGATAATTGATACGAGTGAAATGAATCCTCAAGAAGCAGCTCGTAAAATTTCTGAATTCTTCTCGTTAGATGGAGGAGCTAGTGTCGATCGCAGGTTTGAGTAGCGTCAGCCAGCTAACACGCAGATATACTCCGCCAAGATATTCAAAAACAGTAGTCATCCGTGGCCATGTTTTCTTGATTTATTCAACTTGGAGTTATGCCAGGCATTCTCAGAAGAAGAGCGTCTGGTATCGCACCTTTTCTGATTGGTGGTTTTAGGTCCTCTCTGGCTCAGCTAACAGGTCTGCTCGCCCGTAACGGGCGATCGCCGTTTGATCTCCCCGCTGCTGCCGTAGCCATGCCCACATTTGGTCGCCGAGGCAAAAGTGCCACCACTCACCTAAGTGACGCTCAAACCCAGCCGCTGTCATGACATCGCACAGAATTTGCCGGTGAGTGGCTGCCTGTTCGGCCTGCGATCGCTCTAACTCTGAGGCATTTGGGGCAGCGGCAAGTTTGGCAAAATAATCGGGCTGCGATCGGGTGGACAGTTCATCAATGGGCGAACCCATCCAGACTGACTGTCCGGCCTGATCGATCAAACTAATATCGACGGCTCCGCCCGTACTGTGGGGCGGTGGCGTTAGCGGATCATGGCTAGGCACTGCCCAAATTTGATACACCTGCTGCCAAATCGCCTCAGTTTGGGCTGAGTTTAGCTCAGTCTTGCCCTGAGCCACCTCAGCAAAGGTGTGCTCAACCATAAACTGCTGTACTGCCACTGGGCGATAGGCATCAAAAATTAAAATCTGCCAATTCGGGTGGTTTCGCTGCAAGGTGGTCTGAGCCTGCACTAAACTGTTCAAGACTCCCTGCCGCAGCCAAAACGGCGACGTTTGTCCATAGGGTGCGCCCAAGCGGGCATAGGGGTGCGGTAACTCGAACCAAAATAACTCTGGAGGTATAGCAACGAGTGGCTCACCAGACTCGAAAATTGGTACATGCTGATAGGGCTTCATGGCAAATGAGAGAGTTTGCAAGCGAGCGACGACAAGCCGGACTACAGTACGGCAGAGAAACCCTAGCGGTTGGGCAACGGATTTTGATTGAACTAATCCGGCGCCAGCGCAGCTTAATTGCTTGGGCAATTTTTCCGATTTCAATTTTGCTCTTAAATGGCTTTATTATGGCTCAGGCTCCTTCTCAAACCCTGGGACAGGCGTTTCAGCAAGTGGCTCCATCTACGCTGGTGGGGGTAGCGCTGTTCTTTAGCTGCATGGGTGGGCCGATCGCCACAGTAATTGCCGAGCGCGAACACCAAACCTTTCGGCGTCTGTTCATGTCGCCCTTGAGCGGGCTGGCTTACTTTTCGGGCATCTTTGTGGCCTATGGGGCGATCGGGATTGGGCAAGGACTGCTGGTGTACCTGGTCGCCACTTGCTTTGGAGCTGCATTACCAACCGCTTTGGGGTTGGGAATTGCGATTTTGCTGCTCAGTATTGCCGCCTATGTCGGAGTCGGGTTTACCGTCGCAGCTCACTTAGGCCGCAGCACAGACGATGTCGGAGCGCTTGTCTCTGCCTTTGGGGTGCCCTTGCTGATGCTGGGTGGCGCTTTCTTTCCAACCAAACTCTTGCCGGATCAACTGCTGCAATTGGCTAAGTTCAACCCGATCTATCACATGACGAAGGCAATGGTGGCCGTCGCCGCCAATGGGCAATCCTTTGAGCAGGTTAAGAATCATGTTCTATTTCTGAGTGGGTTTGCCTTGCTGGCTCTATCCGTTGGCTGGTGGTCATACTGCCATATGTTGAGGGCAGAACGATCGCTTTGGCGTTAGACTCAGGCCGTTGTTGCAATTTTAGTTTAGGGCTGGCTTTGTAGTACCATCATTCCGAACTGCTCTTAGCTCAGTCTGACCTGTCTGTTTCTTAACCCTGTGCTGAATCTCCGTCATATCAGTAAATCCTACGATCGCACTCCCGTGATTCAGGATCTAACCCTAGAGATTGCCAAAGGCGAAATCTACGGGTTGCTCGGCCCCAACGGTGCAGGTAAAACCACTGCGATCAACATTATTTGCCATCTGCTGAATCCAGACAGTGGGTATGTTTTGGTCGACGGTCAGCTCAGCACTAAAGCCATCAAGCCCCTGATTGGGATTGTTCCTCAAGAGAATTTACTTTATAAGAGCCTCACCTGTGTTGAGAATCTCCAGTTTTTTGCCACCCTCTACGGGCTGTGGGGCAGTCAGCGAGAGCAGCGAATTGATCACTGCTTGCAAGCCGTTGGCTTGAGCGATCGAGCCAAAAGCCCAGCCGAAACCCTCAGCGGCGGCATGTTGCGGCGACTCAACATGGCGATCGCCCTTGTTCATCACCCAAAGCTGCTGATTTTAGATGAACCGACCACTGGGCTGGATATTGAAGCCCGCTATGACCTCTGGGATTTAATCCGTCAGCTCCAGCAGCAGGGGATGACAATTTTGCTGACGACTCACCTGTTGGAAGAAGCTGATCGGCTCTGCGATCGAATTGGCATTCTCAAGCAGGGCTGTCTGCTGGCAGAAGGCACTGTTGCTCAGTTGCGGCAGCTAATTCCGGCTCAAGAGGTGGTTTTGATTCAAACTTCCGAATCAGAGCGGGCGATCGCCAGAGGGCAAGCCCACGGCTTAATTAATCGGCGCTACGGCAGCGATATCGGTTTTTGGCTAACCGAAACTCGCTCCTTGGCCGACCTACTAACGCTGTTTGAGGGGATTCCGCTCGACTCGATTAGCCGCCGGGCGATCGGGCTAGAAGACATCTATCTTGAAATTACCCACGGACAGACCTCGCCGCCAACCCAGCCTCAACGCTCTCCGGTTGCGCTTAGTCTGAGCGCTCTTGAACGGGCGAATCACAGTCTGAGTTAACTTTAACTTCAGGATTAGAAGCCGGCACAGGGTCATAGCCACCGGGATGCCAAGGATGACAGCGCAGAATCCGGCGCAGCGCTAGCCACCCCCCTTGCAAAGCGCCAAACCGCTCCACCGCTTCTAATGCATAGGCAGAGCAGGTGGGCTGATATCGACAACTAGGCAGAAATAGCGGCGAAATAAACCGCCGATACCCAATAATAATCAGCAGCAGCAGATTTTTGAGCATTAGCGTTAGGAACTAAGAACAGGCTCTCAGCTTATTTTAGTCAAGATTTCAGTTATAGGAATTGAACTGCCCATCGCTACAGCGTATACTAGAAATCCTGGCTATTTATCACACAACTGTCAGTTGTCTGTCCTGATCGCTAAGAATCTGCACCTAGCAACTATTTTTGCTCACCCTACTGCACTAGAGAGGAAGTTACATGTCTCGATACCGGGGCCCCCGCCTGAGAGTTGTTCGTCGTTTAGGCGATCTGCCTGGTCTAACTCGTAAGTCCAGCCGCCGTGCCTATCCCCCCGGACAGCATGGGCAAGCCCGCAAAAAGCGCTCTGAGTACGCTACGCGTTTGGACGAAAAGCAAAAACTGCGCTTCAACTATGGGCTGAGCGAAAAGCAACTGGTTCGCTACGTGCGGAAAGCCCGTCGAGTCAGCGGCTCAACTGGGCAAGTCCTATTGCAGCTTCTCGAAATGCGGCTCGACAACACTGTGTTTCGGCTCGGCATGGCCCCGACCATTCCCTCTGCCCGCCAACTGGTCAACCACGGGCATGTGACGGTGAATGGGCGGGTTGTCTCGATCGCCAGCTACCAGTGCCGCCCCGGTGATGATATTGGAATCAAAGACCGGGAAGCCTCTCGCCGCTTGGTGAATGATAATTTGCAATTCCCTGGTTTAGCTAACATCCCGACCCATTTAGAGTTTGACAAAGCCAAGCTGACTGCCAAAGTCACTGGCATTGTTGAGCGGGAATGGATTGCCCTCCAGGTGAACGAACTGCTAGTGGTGGAATACTATTCTCGTAAGGTCTAGCGTTAGCCCTACCGCTAACCTGACCTTTGACACAGCGAGACTCCGATGGCAGAAACCTATCTTTTAGACAAGCTCAAGTCTGTAGAGCAAACCTTTAACGAACTGACCCGCCGGTTGGCTGACCCAGAGGTGGCCACTGACCCAGACGAGTTTCAGCAGATTGCGAAGTCCCGTGCCTCTCTAGAAGAAACGGTACTCACCTACGAAACTTGGAGAACCGTGCAGCAGCAATTGGCTGAAGCGCGGCAAATTGCTAAGGAGGCCGCCAGTGACCCAGAGTTACAGGAAATGGCGGCTCAAGAGGTGGCTGACCTCTCAACAGCAACGGTTGAACTGGAGCGAAAATTAAAGTTGCTGCTGCTGCCCCGCGACCCGAATGATGACAAAAACATCATGCTGGAAATTCGGGCTGGCACGGGTGGCGATGAGGCCAGCATTTGGGCAGGCGACCTGCTGCGGCTATATTCCCGCTACGCAGAAGGGCAAGGCTGGCGAGTCAAGCTGCTGAGTGAGTCTTTGGGAGAAATGGGTGGGTTTAAAGAAGCGATCGTTGAGGTGCATGGCGAGCAGGTCTACAGCAAGCTCAAGTACGAAGCCGGGGTACATCGGGTGCAGCGAGTTCCGGCCACAGAGGCCCAGGGGCGCGTGCATACCTCAACCGCCACCGTGGCAATTATGCCGGAAGTAGACGAGGTTGAGATTAAAATTGACCCGAAAGACATTGAGTTGACGACGGCTCGTTCCGGCGGGGCTGGTGGTCAAAACGTCAACAAGGTGGAAACCGCCGTAGACCTAATGCACAAGCCGACCGGGATTCGGATCTTTTGCACTGAAGAGCGATCGCAGCTCCAGAACAAAGAGCGGGCAATGCAAATTCTGCGGGCCAAGCTGTACGAAATCAAGCTCCAAGAACAGCAGGCAGAGGTGACAACTTTGCGGCGATCGCAGGTGGGCACAGGGTCGCGATCGGAAAAAATTCGTACCTACAACTATAAAGACAACCGGGCTACCGATCACCGCTTGGGCAACAACTTTCCACTCAACTCGGTTTTAGAAGGCGATATTGAACCGATTATTCAGGCCTGCATTACCCAAGATCAACAGGAGCAATTGGCTGAGTTAGCGGCAGCCGCGACGGCTTGAGCCAATGAAAAGCCCCTTCGCCTGGCCGGAATCTGTCACCGCCTGGCTGTTTCTGGCTCCGGCGCTGCTGTTTTTGGGGACGTTTGTGCTTTGGCCGATCGCCTACTTGGGCTATCTCAGCTTTACGGCTGGTAGCTTCACGCAGGCGGGGATGCGCTGGGTTGGCTTCAGCAATTATCTCCAGTTAGCACTCAATCCTGATTTCTGGCAGGTGTTGGGCAACACTATTTATTTTACGGTGGCCACGGTGTTGCCCAGTATTGTCATCCCGCTGGGGCTGGCGGTGCTGTTGAACCAATCTTTTCGGCTGCGAGATGTTCTCCGAGCCGCTTACTTTATTCCTTCAATTACTTCTCTGGTCGCAGTTGGCTTGGGCTGGCGCTGGCTGTTTCAAACCGATGGGCCAGTCAACGCCCTGCTTGCCCAGGTTGGGATTCCGGCTATTCCCTGGTTAGGTGACACAACCTGGGCGATGCCGGTGCTGATTTTGCTTAGCATTTGGAAGCAGTTAGGCTTCAATATGGTAGTGTTTTTAGCTGGGCTGCAAACAATCCCTGTTAGTCGCTACGAAGCGGCCGAACTAGATGGGGCCAATGGCTGGCAGCAATTTCGGCATATTACTTTACCGGGGTTACGCCCCACCTTAGTATTTGTAACTGTCACCACAGCTATCTTCACTCTCCGCAGCTTTGAGCAAGTTTACGTTGTGACCGGGGGTGGCCCACTCAACTCGACCAATCTGCTGGTCTACTACATCTACCAACAAGCTTTTGCTTTCTTCGATTTTGGCTACGCCGCCGCTGCTGCTACGGTGTTGCTCGTGGTAACGCTAATTTTGCTCTACCTCCAAGCCCAAGTTTGGGGACAGGATTAGAACTTCTCTTGGTTAAGCAATAGTCAAATAGCCAGTCTATTTGTTTGCGGAACTATCGTTGGCTCCGCTAGGCAGGCAAGAATTTAGCACGGCGTTTCTTAACTATTTCTGGCACATATTTGTTTTTTTCAGTTTGTCCACCAAAGCCCAATCGCTCATAAATCCTCCCACCAATGCCAGGAACTAAATCACCATTTTGTGATTTTTCCGTATCTTTAGCTAGATAGTAGAACTGAAATTTGTCGCTTATTGAAGAAGCAAAACTTTGTTTAAGAGTTTCTTCGGCTTTATGATACAGAACTGGAGCCACAATTAAAATCTTACGAGGTTGAATTTTCTGGATTAAATTTTCTAGATTGGTTCTGACGACACATGCACCAGAAATTACTGACTTAACAATGATTAATATATCTATCTGATCAATAGGCTCTTTGTATGTTTTCAAAATTGGTGCAGAGCCAAGACTATCGAGATCAAATAAATTAGTCCGATAGTTCCAGAAGCAAGCGAACGCAACAGAGCCTATGGCAGCTTCAAGCCGTTCGAGGATTCCCTGAGCTAAAAAGTCAGCATCTTCAGCAGTGGCGGCTAGTAGGACTTTACTTTGACTTGGCTCAAGTTCAGATAACAAAGCATCTCCCAAAATTTGACCAATCTTGAGCATATCTGCTTTATAAGATTCCGGAGGAGTTGTTTTGTCAGCAATTTGGTCTAGGAGGCTATGTACCAAAGAGCTATACAAGTGAGAGTAGGTTCGAGTCATAGCAGATTTTCCAATTCTTCAAAGGAAGTAGGTTTTTGACGTTTAATACGCTCCTGTAACCGCCGAAAATCATCAGAATCAATACTATAAGGTGGAGTTCCGCGCTGAAGACCACTCAGATACTCCCAGTGAAAAAATCCCTTGGCGAGATTATACGTTAGATTCTCGATATTATTTAAAATTTCAGAAACCTCTGGATCAAGCTGCCAGTCTTGGGCAAAACTGCGTACATAGCAGGGGGAGATTTGACGAGCTTTGTCTAGTAGTTCCCTGACTGAAATTTTTGATGCCCCATTGGTTATCCAAGTCCCAATAAGAGTCTTAGCAACATACTCGATTTTGTCTGGTTCTGGCTCTTCAAAAGCAGATAAATAAGCGAGAGCATGCTGAAAAGCGGGTGTCTGCCGAATGACGTTAATAATTTCAAGTGCGTAAGGAAAATAGACAGACTGACTGAAAGATTGAATGGCTTCGGGGACTTGAGTTTGCAATCTGAATTTTAGTTCTTGATCTGAAACGACTAGGTAGAGTTGCGAGTCTCTAGCCTTTACTTGTTGGTTAAGCTGATGTTGTTACTCAAAGTCCTGAGATATCGAACGTTGACCACTTGTCCAAGAAACAGCAAGACTATTTTTGAGCTGATAATGTTTTAGGGGACTGTTAGGGCAGTCAATAATGAGATCATCTACAAAGGCACATACTTGACTAAGTAAATCAATGTTTATGTCATTTTCAATAACGCTACTGGCTAGCAGAGCTAATTGATAGGTAATAAAGTAATCTTCGTATCGAGTCCCTTTTTGACCATTAGAGCCGCCTCTATTTTTGTGTTGTAGGTATGTATGAGTGGTCTCATCAAAGCATCTTTTAATTTCCTCTTCTGAATACATATCGTTAATTAAAACAGCAGAGACCGGTATTCAATTACTAGTCTTACAGTAACCCAAGTTGTATTTTGATCGCAGTGGCAATTCAATCCGATAGGCGGAGGCAAGGTTGATAATCTGTTGGGATGCAGACCATGATTAGTAGTGTAGGCAAGGCCATTCAAAACTAGGTTATCGGCAATCTCAGTTACTAAAGGGCCCAATCGGGGGAAGAGTAATGTCAGAATTGTGATCAATACCTTTTGATCAAAGCTTGTGACGTTCAAAATTGGTTTACTGGGCTTAGGAACGGTTGGGACAGGAGCTGCCCGAATATTACTCGACCCCGAACAGCGCCATTCCCTATTGCCAGAATTGCAGATTCAGCGGGTGGGGGTGCGATCGCTTGCTAAGCCCCGCCAAGTCGAGTTGCCCCCTGCTTGCTTCACCACAGACCTCAAAGCGATCGTCACTGACCCCGAAATTGAGATTGTGGTCGAGGTGTTGGGTGGACTGGAGCCAGCCCGATCGCTAATTTTAGCGGCGATCGCCCACGGTAAGCATGTTGTCACCGCCAACAAGGCGGTAATTGCCCGCTATGGCGATGAAATTTATACGGCTGCCAATCAAGCCGGTGTCTATGTGATGCTAGAAGCCGCTGTAGCAGGCGGCATTCCAGTCATTCAGCCCCTGAAGCAATCTTTGGGTGCCAACCGAGTTCATACCGTAACTGGAATTTTGAATGGCACCACCAACTACATTCTCAGCCGGATGCAGCAGGAAGGGGGAGATTTTAGCGAGATTCTGGCCGATGCCCAGCGTTTAGGCTATGCCGAAGCCGACCCGACAACGGATATTGATGGCTTAGATGCGGCAGACAAAATTGCGATTTTGGCTTCTTTAGCCTTTGGTGGGCGAATCAAACTGAGTGAAGTTTACTGTGAAGGGATTCGCCAAGTCAGCGCCGCTGATATTGCCTATGCCGAAAAGCTGGGGTTTGTGATCAAGCTGTTGGCGATCGCCCATCGGGCAGGCAAATCTAGGCATAGTCCAGACCAAGATCAGCTAGAAGTGAGAGTTCACCCGACTCTGGTGCCGATCGCTCATCCCCTGGCCAGCGTGAACGGCGTTTACAACGCAATTTTGATTGAAGGTGAACCGCTCGGCCAAGTGATGTTTTTTGGCCCTGGCGCTGGGGCTGGGCCGACCGCCAGCGCTGTTGTCTCTGACTTGATCAATATTGCGGCGCTGTTGAAGGCGGGCCTGGCGGCTGGGCATAGCAGCGAAGAAGTGGCAGTGCATCCGCTGCTGATTTGCGCTCACCAGCACTATTGCGCGGTTGCGCCAATGTCAGAACTCAATACCCGCTTCTACGTCCGCCTGCGTACCCTCGATCATCCTGGCGTCTTGGGTAAGTTGGGCACCTGCTTTGGCAACTATGGGATCAGTCTCGAATCTCTCGTACAAACGGGCGTTCACAATGAGCAAGCTGAGATTGTCGTCGTCACTCACCGGGTTTGTGAAGGTGATTTTCACCAAGCTCTGGACGAAATTCGCAGCTTAGATGCGGTCGACAGCGTGCCCAGCCTCTTAAGAGTTCTGCAATAGAGCTTTGCAGTAATTAGCGGGGATCAAGCTCGCAAAATTTGCTCAATCATTCGATGGGCTTGCGACGCGTAGCCACCGCCAAACAAATTGAAATGATTGAGGATGTGATAAAGGTTATAAATTACTTTCCGCTGCTGATAGTCGGCGCTGATCGGCAAAACCTGCTGATAGCCCTGGTAAAAGCTGGCTGGAAAGCCACCAAATAGCTCCGTCATTGCTAGGTCAACTTCGCGATCGCCATAGTAAGCCGCCGGATCAAATATCACAGGCTGCCCAACCGCGGTAAAGGCAGCATTACCTGACCATAGATCTCCATGCACCAAGGCGGGGGTAGGCTGATGCTGAAGCTGCTGAGCAACACACTCTAGTAAGGCTGAGGATTTTGAGAAAGATCCGCCTCGCCGTTGGGCTAGCTTCAATTGATAGCCCAAGCGCTGCTGAGTAAAAAATTCTGGCCAAGACGCTGACCAAGGATTGGACTGGGGCGTGCTGCCGATTGTATTGTCTTGCTGCCAGCCAAACAGATCAGCATTCGCCTTTTGATGCAAAGCGGCCAGGTGGCGACCCATGCTTTGCCAATCGCCAGACCCGACCAAATTTAAGTGTTCTAGGACAAGATAGCTGTGCTGATCAGTGATCCCCAAGCAAATCGGCTGAGGAACGCGGATCGTAGCAGTCTGGGCAATTTGCCGGAGAGCTAGCGCCTCGGCTTCAAACATACTCAGTCGAGCTGGCTGATTGAATTTGACAAAATAACTCAGCCGATCACCAAGCAAAATATAGGCTTGATTAATACTTCCACCGCCAACAGAGCGGCAGTCTTGCACCAGAAAATCAGTCCCCGTGAATTGGCTAACCTGCTTGGCGATCGCAGAACTACTTTTCTGGTGCATGCCAACCGAAATTTTCAGCTCAGTTTCAACAAGCGTTTCCGCTTACTCTAGTCGTCATAAATCCGGCATTCAACTGCTTCAGGATTGTCGTCGCAGTATTGCTCTAGAGAGTTCTTAACGTTCTCTACGTCGCCACGCTGATGGGAGGCTTCCGCCTGTAATTCTTCAACGGCGTCCCAAGCGGCTGCACATTCACCAGAGGTTCCCCCCTTGACATCGCAAACGGCACGAGCCTGTTCACGCTCTTGTTCAATTTGTTCTTGAATATTGCTCATAGGACTTTTCTCAATCACCTTAGTCAGTAGAAGCAACTCTGCTAAAAGACTGACTCAACATTTTGGACTAACTCCCTCTTGGCGAGGGACAAACGATACCTTTACAGTCTAGCTTAATCGCCAGATTCGGGTCTGTCGCTGCGTCCTTTGCGCTTGAGTCGTTTTATTTTTAGAGCTTGCTGCATGTTAGCACTTCCAATTCAGAGCCAATCTGAAAACTCTATAGAGTTTTGACAGCAGTCATCATATTGAGGACGACCTTCGATTTAATCCGTCGTGGCATCGGAGCGGTTAGTCCAGGCGGCGATCAGTAAGCAGGCAATCCCAATATTGATAAACACGTCGGCCAGATTAAAGACTGGAAAATTAATCAGCCGAAAGTCTAGAAAGTCCACCACTTCGCCGGTAATAAACCGATCGAGACCATTCCCAGCCGCTCCGCCCAGCAAAAACCCATAGCCCAACTGCTCCCAGCGGGTGAGTTTTGGCCCAAATAACCCCAAGGCAATCAAGCCTAGACTCACAACTAGAGATAGCCAGCGCAACCATTCGCCCCCCTGACTAAACAGACTAAAGGCTGCCCCCTTGTTGGTGACGTAGGTAATATGAAACACGCCCGCCCAGAGCGGCACGGTTTGAGCCGGAGCCGTCAGCTCAAAGTTTTGGACAATCCAAATTTTAGTCAGCCGATCGCACAGCAGGCTGACCAAGGCCACAATCCAAAAAGAGTAGTTCTTCAAAAACAAACCAAGCATTATTTTTGGGCGTTCTCTAAATTCAACATAAACGGCAAGCCAGCCCCTTCTTTGCCAATCACCAGCACCTTTGGCACCTGCGCCCCGCCTTCCCGCCAAGCGGCGATCGCCTCTTTTTGCAGCACTAACTGTCCGCCCTCTGCTTTCAGGGTTTCAGCCAGCAGCTTCTGGGCTTCTGCCTTGCCTTGGGCCCGGTTCACGTCGGCATGGGCTTCCTGAGAAGCTTCTTGGGCGACATAGACGGCTCGCTGGGCCCGCTGCTCGGCAATTTGCTTATCTTCAACCGCTTTAGAAAATTCTTTGGAGAAATTTAGATCAACGACGCTGGTATCTAAGACAATGACGGCATACTTTTTGAGCCGATCGCTGAGGGCCGAGTCAAAATCTTGTTTGAGGGTTTCTCGCTGCGTAATTGCCTCTTCAGCCGTCCGGCGAGCTGCCGCTACCTTAAACGATTCCTGGGTTTGGGGAGCGATAATTTTGGAGACAATATTTTGCAAGCTGCCCTGCGTACGGCGAACCATCACCACCTGAGTCGGGTCAAGCCGAAAATTAATCGCAAAGCTAGCCGTAATATCCTGCAAATCTTTGCTGGCGCTCTGGGCCGGTACTTCAAACTTTTGCACCGTCACATCGTAGACATCAACCTGGGAAACAAAGGGCGGCTTAAAGTGAATGCCCTCTAGCAACGGCTGATCTTGAGCTTTGCCTAATACACTCAGCACCCCTGCTTCGCTAGGGTTAATAATTACAAAGGAATTCAGGCCAAGCAGTAAAACGAGGGCGAACACAGATCCGAGCAGAAGGCGCTGCCAGTCTGAAGTAAATTGCTTTTGCATTGTGGGCTAGAAAATCTCAATCTGGGGTCAGCCAAGGCAGCTAAAACAATCCTAAGCCTGGATCGACAGGATTGGGGTTCTTAAATTGCCTACTGCTCGATCGGGAATGATCCCCCTAAATTCCCCTTTTTAAGGGGAATTTAGGGGGATCAAAATTTTAGGCTTCCGCTGCATAACTCCTGTTTTTAAGAAACGGGTCGGTAGTCGGGGCAATCGATCGCCGCTTCCGTCAGTGCCCCGCAGGGATTGACCGTGCATTTGAGGTGGTAATCGCCAGTTAAAAACACACAGTTAGCGCAGGGAATTGTGTGCAATCGTTTGACTTGCTTAACAACATCTTTGCCCAGCGACCACAAACTCGACAACATCATGATCGTTAGTCCCCAAGCCATCACGCAGCAGATTGGAACCAGGGCAGGAGCAAGTAGCTGGGCTAGAGAGTGTAAAAGAAAAATCATAGCTACCTGAAATCTGAGAGGTGAATTAGGAAAGCTGACTGGGAGTTGCACACTAGATCTAAGCTCTCGGTGCGAATTGAATCTGTAGGATTTAGTCTAGCGAACAAGGGGGCAAAATCCGTCTATCTTTGGTTCGGTTCCACTCACTGCGAAGGGCTATCAAGGCTTGTTAAGTTGTTTCTACAAACATGAATTGCTGTGACAAGCAGAAGGCTTAAATGCCATGGACAACCTAATTAACCAAGAATTTAATCTAGGCGATACGACGGGTGACAGCGCACTTTGGCAGTACGTGCAAGCGATGGAACCGGAGACAGTTGCCCAAATCTCTCGCCCCAGCTCTCCAGAAGTGATGGAGATGATGGAACGTCATATTATCTCTATGTTAGGGGCGCTACCCAGCGATCAGTTCGGGGTAATGATTACGACCAGCCGCGAAAATTTGGGTCGGTTGATGGCCGCCTCAATGATGAACGGCTATTTTCTAAAAGCCGCTGAACAGCGGATGAACTTTGAGCAAGCCTTTCAAGCGATCGAGATTTCCCCTGAAAGCTCAGACATCCCACCAGCCGGAAATTTCTAAACTGCAACAAATGGGGCTGATAAGTTTTGAAAGCTATGGCTGATTAACATTTTGGATCTGTAATGATGAGTGGGCTGGGTCAAATCCAGTCCACTCACTGCTATTGAATAGAGGTACATTGGGCAGCAAAGCAAAAGACAGTCCGGCTGGGTATCTGCGATCGCCCCTCACCCGTTCAGAAATTGAGCAACTGCGGCGATCGCTCCTCGATTGGTATCACCAGCAAGGGCGAGACTTACCTTGGCGGCAGACCCAAGACCCTTACGCGATTTGGATCTCTGAAATCATGCTTCAGCAGACCCAAGTCCAAACGGTGATTCCCTACTACCAGCGCTGGCTGAAGGCGTTTCCAACCGTTTTTGATTTGGCGAAAGCTGAGCAGCAGCAAGTGCTCAAACTCTGGCAGGGTTTGGGCTACTATGCCAGGGCCAGGAATTTGCATCGGGCTGCCAGCAAAATTGTCCAAGACTGGGGTGGGCAATTTCCAACCCAATACGAGCAGGCGATTGCGCTGCCGGGAATTGGTCGAACGACAGCGGGCGGCATTCTAAGTGCTGCCTTCAACCAACCGCAGCCAATTTTGGATGGTAATGTGAAGAGGGTATTGGCCCGCTTAGTTGCCCTCCCTCTGCCGCTAAAACGGGCGGAGTCGCAGCTTTGGCAAATCTCTGAGCAAGTGCTTGCTCCCGATCAAGCCCGTGACTTTAATCAGGCAATCATGGACTTAGGAGCAACGGTTTGTACCCCAAAAGCGCCGAGCTGCCTGCTGTGCCCGTGGTTAACCCTCTGCCATGCCCACCAACTCAACCTGCAATCTACTCTACCGATGCGCGAAGCTGCTGTTCCCTTACCCCATAAACAAATTGGCGTGGCTGTGATTTGGAATCAGCAGGGGCAAATTTTGATCGATCGCCGCCGCCAAGAGGGCTTGTTGGGCGGACTGTGGGAGTTTCCCGGCGGCAAAATCGAACCCGGTGAAACCGTGCCAGATTGTATTGCCCGCGAAATTCGGGAAGAGCTGGGGATAGAAATTGAGGTGGGCGATCGCCTAATCACGCTTGACCACACCTACACGCACTTCAAAGTCACCCTAAATGTCCATCACTGCCGTCATCTGCAAGGTGAACCCCAACCTCTAGAATGCGATGAAGTGCGCTGGGTCAGCTTATCTGAACTAGATGATTTTCCATTTCCAAAAGCAAATGAGCGAATCATTGCAGCTTTACGCCAACGTTAATTCTGGGTTAGAGCTTGAGAATTGTTGATCTACCCCACGTAATGCAGGTAAATTCTGCTGCATCTAGAATCTTCCAGCATAAAAGTCTTACCAAAATGCAGATTGAACCCTATACCCATCACCACCTTGATGCAGTCATTCGTCTGGCTCTGCGGGCATGGACTCCAGTCTTTGAGTCAATTCATCAAGCAATGAATGCTGATGTGTACCAGGCGTTTTATCCCGATCATTGGCGGGTGAGCCAGGAGAAGGCTGTCGAGGATGTCTGTGCTGCGGAAGACACAAATGTCTGGGTTGCGATTGATGCAGATTCTACTCTGGGCTTTGTAGCCGTCAAACTCCACTCAGAAGACAGCATGGGTGAAATCTACATGGTTGCTGTCGATCCAGACGTTCAAGGTCACGGCATTGGCACTGCTCTGATAGAATTTGCGCTGGCTTGGATCAAAGAGGCTGGGATGTCTATCGCGATGGTTGAAACTGGGGGTGATCCTGGTCATGCCCCGGCCCGTCACACCTACGAAAAAGCTGGCTTCGAGCTGTTACCGATCGCCAGATATTTCAAGAAGCTCTAGATACTACTGAAGCGACCACTCCTATTCAGGGAGTTGATCTGGATCAATGCCTTGCGATCGCAAAATAGCCGCTAATCGTTCAGAACGCTGCCGCTCCTGCGCTTCAGCTTGCTGTGCCTGCTCTTCCGGCAACGGAATTAACTGCCCCTCGGCACTAAACCAGCGCAACTGCCGCTCATGGATACCGAGATATAACTCAAGCTGTTCACTCCACAGCCATCCAGACTCAGTGGGGGCGATCGCTGCATAGCGACCATCCCCTAAGTGAAACCCCGCAAACTCCAGCGTCTCCGGGTGGAACCAGAAATAGTCGGGCACTCGCCAGACATCTTGGTACAAGTCTTTCTTTGTGCCTTTGTCCACCGTTGCGGTGGAACTAGACAATAGCTCAATGACGACGTTCGGGTATTTGCCCCCTTCTTCCCAAATCGTCCAACTGCGGCGATCGCGTTTCTCAGCTCCTAAGACAACGAACACATCTGGCCCTCGGAAGTCAAGATTTTTAAGCTGCTGCTGGTTGTAATAGACCGTCAGATTACCAGAAATATAGAAATCAGGGCGGTCTTGCCACCAGAATTCTAGCAGTCGAATCAATAGGTCAATTTGGCGACGGTGAAAGTCAGTTTCCAAGGGTGGCTCATCACTATATAGATTAGTTGGTAGCCTGATCTCGTCAGAAATATCCTCACTGACAGATTGGGGGGGATTAACATCCAAACGCACCATAACGGCATTCTCCAACGAGATTGTTTCTAATATAACTGCTTTGGGAAATGCTTTAGAATGGCGCTATCCCTTGCAAATGCTAGAGGTTGCCCGATGATCTCCCAGAAGCCAGCCTCCTTAATGCCCACTCCTCCACTGGAAAATGGCGATCGGCTCTCTCGCCCCGAATTTGAGCGCCGCTACACGGCTGCACCTCATATTAAAAAAGCCGAACTGATTGAAGGAGTGGTTTACGTGGCTTCGCCATTAAGACATCAACAGCATGGTAGACCTCACAGTCGAGTCATGACTTGGCTAGGAGTTTATCAGGCAATGACCCCAGGTACTGACCTCAGCATTGAGCCAACTGTAAGATTGGATCTAGATAATGAACCCCAACCGGATGCTGTCTTATTTATCGAATCTGCTGTGGGTGGACAAACGACCCTGAGTTGGGATGGCTATATTGAGGGAGCGCCTGAGCTTGTGGTCGAAATTGCTGCTAGCAGTGCGGCAATTGATACAGGAAGTAAAAAGCAAGCCTATCGGCGAAATGGGGTATTGGAATATATCGTTTGGCAATCGTTTGAAAACCAGTTGGAGTGGTTTTGTCTGGTAGATGGAGAGTACAGCCTGCTGCAACCAGATCCAGAGGGTATCATCCGCAGTCGAGTTTTTCCAGGGTTATGGCTAGCGATCGATGCACTATTGAGCAACAACATGCAACATGTGTTAGCTGTTTTGCAACAGGGGCTACAGTCGGCTGAGCATCAAGACTTTATGCAGGGATTGTCAAAATAATTGACAACGCCCGATCGCTGCCAATGAATCCGTTTGGCTTTGACCTCCGGACTATTCATAGTAGCAGCGAGAAAACAATGTCTTACCCAACTCAGTCGGATGAGATCGCCCTCCTAGATGGCATCACCCGCAAAGATTTAGAAGTCACAGACAAGTTACTTGAGCAAAGCCGCGATATTATTTGGAGCGACCTGAGTTCTGAGTATGATGCCGAGCATTTTTCTGACTTTCTGAGCCAGAGTGGGCTGCCATTTACACCTGAGTTTGAGGCATTCAAGACTGGATGGCGACGGGATGAGCTTAACCACTACCTGGGCTTCCGTCAGATCTACTCAATCCTTTATGATAAAAGCCCTAACAGCATCGACCAAGCAATGGCTGCTCATCAACCCAATTTTGCTCCGATTCAGGAATTTCTAGAGGATGAATTTAGGATCTGTGTTCTGATTGCCTACGACGAGCTGGCCACAACTCGGACATACGCTCAGGACATTGCCCTCTACAAGTCATTTGGTTCGATGCCTCTAGCCAACTGGATTAAATTTGTGACTAAGGATCGTGGATTAAATAAGATCCGGAATTACATCACTTGTGGCTTGGCAGTGTAATTCCATTGCGGTAGATAATCATCAAATACGATCTCCATCGTTTGCTTAAACTCCTCAGTGACTTTACG